>Ga0256405_10000086_pt1 | contig 276333 bp, 216 predicted proteins | sample RumenRJG_02DNA_FD_189096 | JGI IMG/M metagenome (GOLD analysis project Ga0256405, IMG submission 189096) | Bovine rumen microbial communities from Lethbridge, Alberta, Canada - RJG_02 | ecosystem: Host-associated > Mammals > Digestive system > Stomach > Rumen | place: Canada: Alberta...
GGGCACCGAGGATCAGGAAGCAGCAGACGACCTCTTTGGTTATGGTCTGAGCGCTTACTGGAGCGACGACAACTCATGGAGCGGTTTCATCGAGTGGAACACCGTCCTGACCGAGCGCGAGCCCGTCGTTACCCCCGACATCATCACCGAGATTCCCGAGGGTTGCCAGGTTTACACCTACTTCCGCAACAGCGCTACTATCTACAGCAGTCTCTTCGGTATTAGTGGCGGTAAGACCGACGGCAAGTTCACTGTTGCCTTCGACGTGGCTAACGGCGACGTTTACATCCAGAATCCCGCTTGGTGGCACGACGGCTACAACACCTGGGTAAAGGGTACCTATACCTATGGTGAGGAGGGCGTCTTCATCAGCATCCCCACTGGCCAGTACCTGACCTGGAGCGACGAGGCTGAGTATGGTATCGTCCTCGGCATGGGTAGCACCTATGTTTATGAGGACGTAGATCCCGAATCCGGCGAGAGTGGCTACTACCTGGGCACCGAACTCGATGAGCGCGCTACCGAGATCCAGTTCATGATCGACGACGACACCATCTACCTGCTCAACACCGAGGGTGACATCAACGCCGAGTTCCCCGAGAACTACAACGCTTATGGTATGTTCTGCTACTGGAGCGATGACCAGTCGTTCAGCGCTGTTGAGTTTGCTAACCGCGACGAGTATGGCCAGACCGAGCCCCTCGGTTACATAGTTAACCTCGTTCCCGCCGTTCCCGCTAACCCCACCGCCGACAACTGGATTGACAACGGTGACGAGAGTGGTTACAGCCGCTTCTACTTCACCCTGCCCACCACCGACGTGGATGGCAACATGATCGATCCCGAGCATGTAAGTTACAGCGTTTACGTTGACAATGGTAATGGTCCCGAGGTATTCACCTTCGATGCTGCTACCTACTCCTACGACCTCACCGAGGACCTGACCGAGATTCCTTACAGCATCTACGGTGGCGGTTATGACTTCCGAAATGGTTATGTTTACTTCTATCGCACCAACGCTGAGGGCTTCGATCCCCTGTTCACCCAGAACATCGGTATCCAGGCTCACTACACCGTTGACGGCGTGAAGAACTCGAGCGACATCGTATGGCTCTATGACGTAGAGAGTGGCGTGAACGAGATGAACGCCGACAAGGCCGTTGCTAGCGTACGCTACTACAACGTTGCCGGTCAGCAGATCGCTCAGCCCAGCGGCATGACCATCAAGGTGACCACCTACACCGACGGCACCACCAGCGCCGTTAAGGTTGTCAAGTAAGATCCTAACAACCCCTTAATAAATAAAAAGGTGGCACAAATTGTGTGCCACCTTTTTATTTATCCCTCCCCGAGAGACGGTGCCCTGCGACGGATCTGATCAAATATTTGCAGGGATGGGAAGAATGATGTAATTTTGTGGTATGGACAAGAATGCAACCTATCAACTGCTCGTCAAGCAGGTCGAGAGCCTGATCGAGGGCGAGAACAATACCGTAGGCCAACTGGCCAACGCCGCAGCCATTATCCACGAGACATTAGGCTGCTGGTGGACAGGCTTTTATCTGGTCAATGGCGACACGCTGCAGTTAGGGCCCTTTCAGGGTCCTGTGGCCTGTTACACCATCAAGCGAGGCCGTGGCGTGTGCGGAACGGCATGGGACCAGAACCGCACGCTCGTCGTCCCGGATGTGGAACAGTTTCCTGGACACATCGCCTGCAGCAGCCTCTCGCGCAGCGAGATCGTTGTGCCCCTGCACGACGACCGGCAAGATGTCGCCGGCGTGCTCGACATCGACAGCAAGCAACTGGCCGCCTTTGACGACGTCGACGCCCACTGGCTCGAGCAGATAGCCCGTGTCATCTCCCGCCACGCCTTCTCCGTCAGATAACCGCCCAATCAGTCATTCCAGATCATGAGTTACGAACCACTAGCAGAGCGGCTTCGTCCCCGCTCACTCGACGACTACATCGGGCAGCGCCACCTCGTGGGAGAGGGCGCTGTGATACGCCGCATGATTGAGAGCGGCAACATCTCCTCTTTCATCCTATGGGGACCTCCGGGCGTGGGCAAGACCACCCTGGCACGCATCATTGCCGAGCAAACCCAAGTGCCCTTCTACACCCTGAGTGCAGTGACCTCGGGCGTCAAAGACGTGCGCGAGGTGCTCGACCGCTGCCAGGCCGACGCCCGCAGCGTCTTTGCCAAGGGTCGCCCCATCCTGTTTATCGACGAGATACACCGCTTCAACAAGTCGCAGCAGGACTCCCTGCTGGGCGCCGTGGAGCGCGGCACGGTGACCCTCATCGGCGCCACGACCGAGAATCCGTCCTTTGAGGTCATCCGTCCCCTACTCTCCCGCGCCCAGGTCTACGTGCTCAACCCGCTCGACCGCGACGACCTGCTGCGCCTGCTGGATCATGCCATCAAGACCGACAAGATGCTGCAACGCCTAGAGGTGCGCGTCGAGCAGACCGATGCCCTGTTGCGCTTTGCCGGCGGCGACGCGCGCAAACTGCTCAACATCCTGGATCTGATCGTGCAATCGCTGCAAGAGGGCGAGACTATGGTCATCAACGACGACATCGTCACCAGCCGGCTGCAGCAGAATCCGCTCGCCTTTGACAAGGGCGGTGAGATGCACTACGACATCATCTCGGCCTTTATCAAGAGCATACGCGGCAGCGACCCTGATGCCGCCGTCTACTGGCTGGCTAGGCTCATAGCCGGTGGCGAGGATCCCAAGTTTATCGCTCGTCGCCTGTGCATCCTAGCCGCCGAGGACATCGGCCTGGCCAATCCCAACGCGCTGTTGCTGGCTAATGCCACCTTCGATATCATCAACAAGATCGGATGGCCCGAGGGCCGCATCCCGCTCAGCGAGTGCGCCATCTACCTGGCCACCAGCGCCAAGAGCAATAGCGCCTATCTCGCTATCGACGAGGCCCTGGCCTTGGTCAACGAGACGGGCAACGCTCCGGTGCCGCTACACCTGCGCAATGCTCCCACAGGACTAATGAAGCAGTTGGGCTACGGCAAGGACTACATGTATGCCCACGACTATCCCGGCCACTTTGTCCTGCAGCAATACATGCCAGAGGAACTCAACCACCCCCAACTGTGGCATCCACAAGACAACCCGGCCGAGAACCAGATGACGGCCCGGCAGCATAGCCGCTGGGGCGACCAGGCAGGACACGGCCCCAAAAAATGATTAAACAATCACTTTAAAATGCAAGCGACTACACACTATGGCCCAGCACAATAAACTTGGTGAAGATGGCGAGCGCGCAGCCCGGGAATTTCTCATCAGCAAGGGCTACACCGTGCGCGAGACCAACTGGCGCATGGGACACCTCGAGATCGACATCATCGCTCAAGAGCCCGCAGCATGCTGCCTGCATATCATCGAAGTGAAGACGCGAGCCAGCGACCATGCCTTCGATCCGATGGAGTCTATCACCCGGGCCAAAATACGCCATCTTGTCAACGCCGCTAACGCCTACGTCGAGTACTGCGACCTGACGTGGTCTGTGCAATTTGATGTCATGATACTGGTTGGAAACGCGCCCGACTTTGAGATACGATTCATCCCCGACGCCTTTGATCCACCCCTTAACAGACACTGATAGCCAGCCCATCAACCATTCACTGTTGACGATTCACCGCCGCCCTGCTGTCGCGCTTGGGTCGGCGTCATGTCATAATGCTGTCGGAAAACTCTTGAAAAATAAGCCACATCGGCAAAGCCGCACCGCTCGGCCACCTCTCCTACCAGCATGTCGGGATGCTGTCGCAACAGGCCCAGAGCCTTCTCCATGCGCAGATGGGTGATCCATGCCGTCATGCTCTTGCCGGTCAACTGCTGAACACGGCGCCGGAGTTGGCTCTCGCCCATTCTAAATGACAAGGCTATCTTGTCGATATCCAGTTTGTTAGCGCCTCGCTTGGACAACTGCTCATCGATCCGATGGGCCAACTCGGTAAGAAAGACCTGATCCTCGATCGATTCAGTAGTGACTGGAGTGCGCTGAGCAGCCGCCGCAACCAACTGGTATCCAGCGTCGTTAGTCTTAGCCAGCAGTGCCCGTTGAGCCAGCAGGCGTGCCGCCCATGCGCGGACTTCCTCGCTGCTGAAGGGCTTCACCATATACACATCGGCTCCGGCCTCGACGCCACGGATGCGGTCGTCACGGCTATGACGCGCGCTGAGCACAATGATGGGGATGCGGCACAAGCGGAGCGAGGCTCGTATGCGCCGGCACAGTTCCAGGCCGTCCATAATCGGCATCTTCACATCAGTGACCACCAAGTCAGGCAGCAATTCATTGGCCATGATCAGACCCTGCTCACCATCCAGCGCATAATACACCGCATAGTCCCTACCGAAGGCATCTCCGATCAAGTGAGCCACATCGGAGTTATCCTCAACCACCAGGACAACGGGTTTGGCCGAGGCATCTTGCCCGACAGCATTGCTCTCGGTTACGGGATGGCTCTTACGCACCACCTGCCGCACAGGCGCCACCACCATCTCCAGGCGTTTCTTCACACCCAGGCGGGGATTGCGGCATGGCAGGCTCACCGTAAACACCGACCCCTTGCCCAGCGTGCTATCGACAGCGACCGAACCGCCCAGCGCCATAGCCATGTCACGCACCACCGTCAAGCCTATGCCCACCCCCTCGCACACCTGCTCGGCAGCGGCGCCACGGAAGAAGGGCTCAAACACATGGGGCACATCGGCCTGGCTGATGCCTATGCCATTGTCGGCCACGCGGATAACCAGCATGTCGTCTTCGATGCGCGAGGTAACCGTGATCTTGCAGAAGTCATTACTATAGGCAATGGCGTTCTCGATCAGGCTTCCCACTATTTTGTTCAAGTAGTTAGGCACGATGTCGATTTCGGCCGACTGCTCGCGCGACACATAGGTGAGTTCGATCTGCCGGCCCACACACTGCTCGCGATAACTCTCCACCAGCATGCGCAGATAGGCCACCGCATCGCCTGCATGCCAGTCGGGATCCTTGATGGCACTGCGCACACTACCCACCACCAGGATGTGATCCACCAGCGAGAGCAGGCGGTTGCCTTGACGCTCGATGATGTCCACGTTGCGGTGCAGCGACGACTTGTCGCCCACGTTGCCCAAGATGCCGTCGGTAGCGCCCATGATGGCCGTCAGCGGCGTGCGCAACTGATGCACCACATTGGTAAAGAACAGCGAACGCGTCTCCTCGATCTGCCGCATGATGCGCTGAGTGTGCGTGCGGGTGCGCACGGCATAGGCCAGCGCGGCAATAATGGCACCCGCCATCACCAGCAGCAACAGAGCCAGCAGGGCGATGGTATTGCGCATGCGCTTCAAGTGGGCGATGTCACGGTTAAGCACCCCCACCTCCTCGTCGTTGCGCAATCGCTCGTAACCCACACGCTGGAAATTCATGTCCTCGTCTTGTCCGGCACCGGTGATGCTGTCGAGCAGTTCATGACTGCGCACATAGTACTGCAGCGCCGCCTTGTCGTCACCTCTGTCTCGCGCATACTCATACTTCATCTGGTTGACAGCCGACAGATGCTCCTTGCTGCCGATGCGCAAGGCTTCGGCCTCGGCCTCGTCGACGTAGCGCAAGGCCTGTTCGTGCTCACCCAGCAGGGCGCTCACACGGGCCAGTGCCAGACACGACTCGAGCCAGTGCCAGGTGTCGCCAAGCCCCCTCATCGCCTCATAAGCCTGCTCATACTCGTTTTGGGCATGCGAGTAGCGGTGCTCGCTCTCATGCAGTTCGCCGAAATACTGGTGGCACAGCGCCACGCCTAGTTGGTTGCCCGCACGCTGGTTCAACTCCATCGAGTTGCGGTAGTACACCAGGGCGGAGTCGGGTTGACCCAGAGCGCGCTTGATGCTACCCAGGTTGGCATAGTTAATGGCCATGCCCACGTCGCTGTGCAGTTGCCTTTCGCCTTGAAACGCCATCCTCAACACACTGTCGGCGACCGTATAATTTTTGAGCGACAACTCGATATTGCCGATGCCGTTGAGCGTTACCACACGGTTTTTGATCGACTCATCGCTGTTGTGGTCGCTGTACAAATCGCATAGTTTCAACGCCTGGAAGTGATAGTTGAGCCCCTTGCTCAAATCGCCCAGGCGGCGGTACACCGTCCCCGTCTGGTTGAGGGCGTCGATAATCTCAATCGTGTCGTGCAAATCACTTGCAATCAACAGACTCCTATCTATGACTTCAAGTGATTCTTGAAACTTTGATTTCCATCGCAAGTGGCGCCCATAATACTTGCATGCCAGCATCTCGCCCACCTTGTCGCCGGCCTTGCGGTATTGCTCCACACGCGCGGCCAGCGAGTCGCAGTCATCCACCTTGCTCAGCATGCTATCCAACTGGCAATAGTGCGCGTCGGCATGATGTCCCACAGGCTGACGACGGCGACACGACGCGAGCGGCACAACTGCCGCGGCAACCACGGCCAGCACGGCCAGCACCATCGGGAATTTATGAATTATGCTATGGTTTTTCATAAATGTTCGATAATAATTGCAAATTTATCACTTATTTTTCAATCCACCCCCTTTTCACCACAAAAAAAAATGTCTTATCGTCCATCGCGGTTAGAGGGCGGTGAGGGCGCGAAACCGTGCCCGCAACACCGCCCACGCGGTGCAACTGCGTTTTTTTGCCCCTATTGTTGCTCGGTTATCGATTTAATTGCCTAACTTTGCGGTTTGTTTATGGAACCGAAAAAGAGCATCTATCAGCGTGCAGGCGAATGGGGCTTCCCCTTTGGCCTATACTTGTCGTGTGCAGCGGCGGCATCGATTTTTGCCGACTGGTTTGTGCCGCTCAACTTCATCTTCATCGTGCTGCTCCTGGGCACCCCTATTGTGGTATATTACTTCCAGCGGCGCAAATTCATCGAGGATGACGGTTTCACCGAGTATGCCGGCCTGTGGATGCTAGGCATCATGCTGTTTATACTGGGCACCGTCGTGTCCAGCCTGGTGGTGTTTCTGATCCTGCAGTACGGCAGGCCGGGATTCATCTACGAGCAGGCGCAAGCCGCTGTCGACCTCTACAGCAAGATGCCGCAGATGCAAGACAGCGAGATGCTGCAGGTCATCAAGCGAGCCATCGACGAGAAGATGCTGCCCACGCCCATCGAGACGGTGTTCAACGCCTTCTGGTTCATCACGTTTGCCGGCTCGCTGCTGAGTGCGCTCACCGCACTGGCAGCGCAGCGGCCACTGCGCCGTCCGGGCCGCCGCACGTGAGTGAGAACGCCTTCGTTCCGTCGACATACAACCACATATTGCGAAGCATATCAGATCTATAATACATCAACAATACAACACAACATCAAGAAACGATCACATGGATATTTCAGTTGTAGTACCGCTATATAATGAGGCCGAGTCACTGCCCGAACTGGCTGAGTGGATCGAGCGCGTCATGAACGAGAACGGTTTCTCCTATGAAGTGCTGTTTATCAACGACGGCAGCACCGACAACTCATGGGAAGTCATCAAGGAGATCAACCGCCGCAACCCCAACATGACGGGCGTGTGCTTCCGCCGCAACTACGGCAAATCGCCGGCACTCAACACCGGATTTGAGCGTGCTCAGGGCGATGTCGTCATCACTATGGACGCCGACCTGCAGGACAGTCCCGACGAGATTCCTGCCCTCTACCGCATGATCACCAGTGAGGGGTACGACCTGGTGAGCGGCTGGAAGAAGAAACGCTACGACCCGCTGAGCAAGACCATTCCCACCAAGTTGTTCAACGCCACCGCACGTCGCGTGAGCGGCATCCACAACCTGCACGACTTCAACTGCGGCCTCAAGGCCTACCGTCGCGAGGTGGTCAAGCACATCGAGGTCTATGGCGACATGCACCGCTACGTGCCCTATCTGGCCAAGATCGCCGGCTTCAACAGCATCGGTGAGAAGGAAGTGAAGCACCGTGCCCGCAAGTATGGCACGACCAAGTTTGGTCTCGACCGCTTTGTCAACGGCTATCTCGACCTGCTCACGCTGTGGTTCCAAGCCAAGTTTGGCGTCAAGCCGATGCACTTCTTCGGTCTGTTGGGCAGCCTGATGTTCCTGCTGGGTTTCATCGCCGTGATCCTGGTGGGCGGACTCAAACTCTACAACATGTACCACGGCAACAACTACACGCTGGTCACCAATTCGCCCTACTTCTACCTGGCATTGACATCAATGCTGCTGGGTACGCAACTGTTCCTCACCGGATTTCTGGGAGAACTCATCATCCGCCACAGCAACGACCGCAACCACTACGAGATCAGCGACGTGATCGAGCACGGCCCCGCCGCCAAGGCAGCCATCACGGGCGGCTCTCACAACGGCGACTTGTCATCGTTGCAGGACAATAAGCAAGAGATTGCCATCGAGGCCCAGCCATGAACCGCCTGACACACATAGCAGCCCTGTTGATCATACTGTGCACGGCCATGGCCGCGTGCAACAACGACACGTGCTATGACAACGGCAGCAGTCTGCCGCTGGTCACCTTCTACCTCTCTGGCTCACAGCAGCAGGTGCCCGGACTCACCATCATGGGCATCGGCGCCCCTGGCGACAGCCTCCTGGCCGACTCGAGTACCCTCAACGAGATCTACCTGCCCCTGAGGGCTACCGCATCGACCACCCGCTATGCCATCTCGCGCTGGGTGGGCATCGGCACCCCCATGGCGCAGCAGTTACACGACACGCTCACCATTGACTATGAGCCTGTTGCCTACTTCCATTCGGCCGAGTGCGGAGCGATGTACAACTTTGATATCCACAGCGCCAGATGCACCAACTATGGCATCGATTCCATCCAGGTGCTCAATACGCACGTCACTAACTCGCGCAATCCAGTGCTGCGCATCCACTTCACCAGTTTTGCCCAATGAGACCGTCACAATCCCATATGACCGCCGCCATCAGCCGGCTGATGCGCCGTCCTGCCTCGATGGCACGCACGGCGACCCTGCTGGCGGTCACCTTGCTGGCTGTGCTGACGGCTACGGCCCAAGAGCCTGACAAGCGGCACGTCACGCCTGTCAAGCCCGAGACCAACCAGGTGAAGCCACCGCCCAAGGGCACCGACGAGAAAGTGATACAGCAGTACCTCACGGGAGACAGTGCCGCCGCTGTGGCCGAGGCCCGCAAAGACTCGCTGCGACGCGCCTACAAGCGCTACCCGCTCATCACCGACCTGTCGGTTGGCATCAATGTCGCCGAGCCGCTATTCATGGCCTTCGGCCAAAGTTACGCCAGCGCCGACATCAACGCCACGCTCAACATGTGGAACCGCCTGCAACCCACCATCGAGTTGGGACTGGGATGGGCCAAATCCACGCCCGACGACCTCTACTTCACCTATCGGGGCAAGCCGTCGCCCTACTTCAAGGTCGGCGCCAACTACAACTTCCTGTTCAAGAGCGGCCCCGACTATCAGGCGATTGTCGGCATCAGGCTGGGTTACAGCACGTTTGATTACGACGTGACCGACGTAGACTACAGCAACGGCTACTGGCAGGAGCACACCGCCTTTGACATCAAGGGAGAGCACTCCAGCGCCCTGTGGGGCGAGGCGGGAGTGGGCCTCAAGGTGCGCATAGCAGGACCGCTGGCGTTGGGATGGATGATACGCTACCACGGCATCTTCAACTACAGCAAGAACGAGCACTCCAGGCCCTGGTTCATTCCCGGCTACGGTCCGCGCAAGAGTTCGTTGGGATTCTCCCTCAACATCAGTTACACCCTGCCCCTGCACCGCACATCGGCTTCGGCCAAGACCGACACCGGCACGGCAGCAGGCACCCCTTAACCCACCCCTACTAGAGCAGCAAGATGGTCAAGAAAACGTTCAATATCAACAGGCCCACGGCCCGCATGCCCAAGATCCGACCGGCAGCAAAGCAGGGTTGGTACAAGCGTTTCCGCCAACTGATGGCTCTGGTCGACAAACGTCGCCTCGGCCTGTTCCTGTGACATCCAGGCGCACGCCCACCCTGCTATGGGTACCGCCGCCAAGGCCATGCGACAGCCCCTATACAAACAGATTTTTCAGCGATTTTTCAAAAAAATTTTGCCAGTTCAAAAAAAGTTCGTAATATTGTAGTCTGAAAAGCGGTAGAACCGACGCATCGCGCGCGCATTCTTCTGATTTTCAGTTATTTATGTATTCATCAACTCACTTTCCCCTTTTTGGGAGTCAAGTGTGTTGGCCGATAAATAATGAAATACAAAAACAAAAAATATTAAATTAACATTATTACTAACAATTTTAACTCATTTAACTATGAAGATTAAAAATTTACTTCTTTTTGCAGCCGCTTCTATGAGTGTGTCGGCTTTCGCTCAGGCTACCGGTGAAACTGCTGACTATGCTAACGGCAAGCCCACCACCGACCACTTCTTCGTACGTGGCAACTATGACGACAACGGCGGTGCTATGGACTATGACAACACCGTTTCGTTCAAGGCTGGTACACCCCAACTCGTTTGGATCCACCTCGATGACGACGCTGTTTATCTCAACGAAGAGGTTCAGAGCCTGACCCCCGAGGCTTACAACGCTGCTGGCGACCTCTACAACGAGATCACCTATAACGGCTTCCAGTTCGACGTTTACATGCCCAAGACCGTTCGCATCGTCACCGTTGACAGCGCTACTGGCCTTGAGTACAACGAGGATGAGGCTGAGGGCGACCAGGTATTCGTAACGTTTGGCGATCGCATGCCGACCACTTCGACCGTAGACTGGGCCAAGAAAGAGAACACCAAGACCATCGATGGTATGGAGTATGATGTTTATACCTTCACCTGCTACAACAGCAAGCCCTATGGCACCCACTTCTCTGGCAAGAACGCTGCTACCTACAAGAAAGGCGCTCTGAAGAAGGACGCTCAACTGCTCGGTATCTACCTGCAGAACGATGGCAACGCTGGCAACCGCATCGAAGGCGACATGATTCTCGCTAACATGATGCTCGTCCTCCGTGAGACCCCCGACTGGTACTTCTATGGCACTGGTGGCAACCAGATTGAGAACCGCTACATGATGTACAACCGCGTAGCCATGTACGGCAGCGACGCTGTTGTTGAGAACCTCGCTCAGAAGACCGTTAAGGACGTGAAGTTCTACAACGTTGCCGGTATGGAGAGCAACGTTCCCTTCGAGGGCGTTAACATCAAGGTGACCACCTACAACGATGGTACCGTTAACACCAGCAAGGTGATCAAGTAAGACAGAAATCCCTGTATTACACAAATACACTACACAAACCGCGAGCCACACTGCGTGGCCCGCGGTTTTGTCATTTAAATCATCATAGCCCATCCCCCCCCCCGACCGACCGATAAATAATTGTCGATTATTTTGTTGGATGGTGGGTGTTTGACTGAGATTTTTACGTAATTTTGCAAAAGTCAAAACTTTAGAAGTTCCATAGATGCAATGAACCTGCAACAACTGAAAAGACGATTTGAGCGATTTAAGCGCTGGGTTAGGCGAACGCCCACGTTCCGTCCCGCAAGCGAAGAGGAGTTTCGCTGCCAATGCTGTGGGCATCGCTATCGCGGGAACTATTGTCCGCGCTGTTCCCAGAAGGCTGGGCTTGGGCGCATCACTTGGCGCAGTGTCCTCAATGGCGTGATGGACATCTGGGGGCTGGGCTCACGATCAATGACGATGTCTGTATGGCAACTTCTGTATCGTCCGGGATATTTCATCGGTGACTACATCAGTGGCAAGCGGCAGTTGAGTTTTCCGCCAGTCAAGATGCTGTTTATCATCGCCTTGATCTATGCCAGTGTCTACTACTGGTTTTTCCCCGAAGTGTTGCGCCTGCCATTAGATGCACAGGAAGCGGTAGGCTATAAGTTGTGGGTACGCGAACACTATAGTTGGGCCATGCTGGTCATGTCGCTTCTGGCCATTCTGCCCACATGGGTCATCTTCAGAAACTCGCCGCGTAACTCTCGCCACACCATTCCTAAGGGTTTCTTCATCCAAGTGTTCTTCCAGACGCTCACCATCGTGCTCTCATTATTGACGATACCGCTTGATTTCATCCAGTCTAAGTCCACCACTGTCGTTTATGACTTGTTGATTTTAGCCTATTATTATGTGGGTTATAAGCAATTATTCGGCTATGGAATCTGGGGCACACTCTGGCGTCAGATCTTGGTCATCATCTGTGTCGTCGCCTTCTTCATGTTATTAATCCGGATGGCCTTCCCCACGATGATGGACACGGTTATCGAAGCGCTGGACATCGTCGGGTATTATATCGAGTATCTCTTATAAAGAGGCAGGTCCATCGGCAGGGGCACACCCTCCCTTCAGCCTGCAAGAGGTGCTGGCAGACCATGTCAGCGCACACGTAACGGTCTTTCAAGATTCCGAGGCTGCGAATAGGCCATCCAGCCGTCGCCAAACTCCGACGGGTCGGGGCCATCGCTACTGGGCACCACCGCCCGATCCTGCATCACCAGCAGGCCGATGGCACGCGTCATCAAGATGTCGTCGTGCTTGCCTGGACGAGCGGCATAGCGGCCATTATGATCCTCATAGTCGCGCATTTCGTTCACGGCATCGATGTCACGCTCCACATAGGATTGCATCCTCTGGGCCTCGATCAGCGCTGCGATGGCCATGCGCTTGGTCTTCACATTGGTGTGAAATCCCAACTTCTTGCCATCGCGCTTATAGATCATCCCATACTCGCGGGACACTTCTTGCAGGATGTACTCGCTCTCGCCCGCACGGGCAGCCTCGTTGGTGAGCGTGTTGCTCTCCACCACCAGCAGCGCATGATTATAGTACACCGCCAGTTGCATCGACTTCCATCCCAGCAGGTCGTGGTCGATGTGTCCGCGCCATTGCGCCACGATGGCCGCTTTGCGCTCGGGTTGCGGCAGGCGCCACACGGCAATCACCGAGTAGTCGCTGTCATCGGACCGTCCGCCCACGTCCACAACCACCATATAGCGCGTGGTCACGCCACACCCCACCTCGGGCTGTTCCCATACCTTGAGCCGTCCTAGGGGCACACTCACCAAGCACACACCACGCTTAGCGTCGGCACCGCGCAGCCCGGCTCCCTGGATATCACCCACCAGCACAGGACTCAGCGCACAGCCTTGCTGCAGACGGTCAAGATCCTTGCCCACAAACGGATTGTGCCCGCTTGTCGTGAACGCTTCGCTGGCATTGCTGGGATACTCAGCCATCATCAACTCGTGGCTCCTGTACTCACGGCGTTTCTGATGATACCAGTTGATTTGCTCAAGCGTGCAGCCATCGGCCCACAACTGATGCTCATACTCGTCCATTCCGCTCCACAGAGCCGCCGCGTCGTCCACAGCCAGGGAGTACAGGTCAATCTCATGCCATGGCACAAACACGGGTTCCTTGTCGCTACGGTCCTGTTCTGCCCGCAGCCACTCGTCGTGGAAGAAGTCACCCACACCATTGGCCGTCGACTCGAGCACGACGACAGTATCGGCCTTGAGTGCGACACTGCCACACACGCTGCGCACCACATCGTCGGGACTATGCATCGCGCTGGCCTGCCAGAAGGCCACCTCGCTCAGGTGGGCCATCGAGATGTCGTAGCCACGCACGGCATCCTCGCTGCGCGAACTCCCCGTGATCACCAGGCAATCGCGGGCCTCGATCTGCTGCACGTTGGTTTGTCCCTCGAGTTTGGTGAAGCGCACCGAGTCGTCCGCATCATCAAGCAGTTCGCGCGGATAGTTGCGCAGCAGCAGGTTATACATGCGCTTTATGCCCTTGCTCGTAGCATGCAAGTGGCCGCAGATGAGGCTGTTCCATCCCCGATGACGCACCAGTTGCATCCATGCCAGGTACATCTGCACCAGCGTAGACCCGCCCCACTGGCGCGCCTTGAGCAGAATCACCCGCACAGGGCGGCCTGCGGCGCGTTGGTTCTCCATCACAGCCAGCAGCCGCCGCTGCGGGCGGTTCAGGATCAGCGGCACATTGCGTCCGCTCTGTTTGTCCTTGATGGTCACACAGCGGGCGCACCAGTATTCAAAGTCCTCACCGATGCGGATCCGCTCCTGCTCCAGTCCGGGCAGCGAGGCATAGTCAGGCCGTTGTTCCAATACTGCCCGCGGCACGAGATTGCCTCCCACATCGACTCGGTCGCCCCAGCACCCCACTCCGGCTAGCGGATCATAGCGGTCACGGGCCATTGCTTCGAGCCGCCGCTGGTTCTCGGCCAGCACTTCGGCCATATTATTATATAATGTGTTATCCATGACATTCACTGGTGGCTATAGATGAGGGTTTTCATCAACAGTGTGCCGGTCCGCGCCTCGCCAGTCAGCGACAGGCGCAGTGTGCGCACCCGCCAAGCCGGCGTGGGAGCCGCCAGAGGTTGGCTCACGGCCCCCGCCACTTGGCTAATGCTTATATCGATATCCTGAGCCATGATGCCCCGCTGGCCCACAACCCGCAACGAGAGCGATACCTCGTCGCCGCTCAGGTGCCACACCACACGCTTGACGGTTCGCGCCATGAGCGGATTCAGTTCAAACGGATGAGTCGTCCAAGCCACCGGCATCATCGCAGCGCCTTCCCGCTCCAGGTCCAGGACCTCACCATCGCGGGTTACCGCCAGGGCATGACGCGCGTCGCTATAGAGTTGGGCGGCAGCGACAGTGCGCACACTCATCGTGCCCCGCTCCATCATCACCACAGGATAGCCGCTCGCAGGCAGCATCCACAACTCCCGATGGGCATTGCACCATGCCAAGGAGCGGTAGGTCACGTCTGGCTGGCACACGGTGAGTGCCGATCCGCTCAAGCGACACAAGTGGCCATGCCGCGACAGCAACCAGATGTCGCGTCCGGCCTCGACAGGAGCGACACTGGCAGCAATCACCGTCCTGTCGACCAAGCGGGCCTCACCCAGCACACCGCCCGCGCTCTGAGGGATGGCATAGATGCCGTCGTCGCTGAACACATACACCGGATAGCGCCCGAATCCCCCCGAATACAAGGGCCTTGTCACCACAGCCATGGCTAGCGGCACCGCGCCCAGCACACTGCGCCGGTGCTGCTCGACCAGCGCATTGCCAGCAGGTGTGACAATGACATCGCCAGCGCGGGTACAGCAATACAGGCGTCCGCCCGATGCGGTCGAACACACGACATCACTGGCCTGCAACGGCGCAGCCAGTGCCGCACACTGCGAGGCGCTCCACGTCATGCCCACGACGGGGGCCACAAAGTCACTGCCCTGCAAGGTCATGCTAGCGGGGGCTGTAGCCACCAAGCGCCAAGGCGATGTGGCCAACTGCTGAGAAATGGCGCTGGCACCACGCCGCGACAGTGCCATCTCGAGCACATATTCTCTGGGGCCCGTCGTGCGCGTCAGGCAGCGGTAATCCAGCACATGGCCGGCACTGAGCAGGGTGGCCTCGTCGGTAGCCAGCACATCCACACTCTTGACCAGCGGCAGCCATTGCTCGGCGATGCCGCGCGTGACGCTAATGTCCAACGCATAATGGCGCATGGGCAAGGTAGTGGACTGAGTGCCCGTAAAGCCGTCATTGCCACTATCGACCTGAGCGGCAATGCGGTCGGCATTGGCCAGCGTATCGTCGCCTACCCTCACGGGATCACTCATCCACAGGTAGGTGTCATCCTGGAGGCGCACCGCCCACCGCACCAGCATGGGCGACGCGTGGCGGCCCAGGGCTCTGATGTCAGCGGCCAAGCCATACCAAGCCGTGCGCAACAGTCCCGCCAGCGAAGCCGTATCCACATCGCTCAGCGGGGCGCGCCATTGCCGATAGGGATTGGCAAACTCATAGGATGCTATTGTGGTGCTCAGGGTCGACATATTGGCGGTAAAGGCCAGTTCTGGCACCGCATCCGATGGATTCATCACGTCCCAGCCGTCGGCCGTCGGCGACAGATAGGTCACACCGCCACTGGCCACAATCACCATCATCGGGCCGATGGCATGGGCACCCACCACCGACCCCTCGACAGTGGTGACACGCTGGCCGTCGACACTTACCACGCTGCCGCTGCATGTGACGCTGTGCCCGTCGACCATCGCGAGCAGGCGCGCTCCAGGCGCGATTGAGCCTCTCGTCACAGGCTGGCCTGTCACTTGCAAGGCATGGTCACGTTCACGCACGTTCTGGGCCAGCACTGCCTGGCCACACTTGGCCGCTTCGCCATTGACGAGCGGCTGCATTCCCTGGGGTTGCACCAGGGTCACTCTCATTTGTTTGTCCTTCATGGTTCTTCAATTTTTAAAAAAAATGGGGAAAGATATAGCAGTTGACCCTGTCAGATCTTTAATGCTCATTCCGCCAATGAGACGAATTTTACGAATAAATATTAAAAATTCGCATTCAATGAGTCAAATACGCATAATTCGCATTAGCCCCGCAGGGTTTGGGCCATCTTCTATATCATTGCCAAAAAAAATTACGTTTAGCAAGCCAATAACTCACTGGCTTATTAGCATCCCTAAGAAACTAACAACTAACAACTATACAACTAACAACTAACAACTAACAACTAACAACTATACAACTAACAACTAACAACTTGACTCATCGCCTCGTTCCGATGACCCGCAAAGTTACGCCTCGACGGCGCATCGGCGCAAGCACAAAAAGCACGGGGACGATCCCCATGCTCTTGTGCAGGTATCGTCCCCGTGCCTGGTGCGGTGTCCAGGAGATATGTGTCTTAATTGCTGCCCAGCAAGATGTCGATCAGAGCGGTCACATCCGTGATGTTGATGCCGCCATCCTGATTGCAGTCGGCACCAGCGGCGCTGAAGTCGATCGCGTCGGTGAAGTCTCCCGAGAGCAGGTGGTCGATCAGGGTAGTCACATCCGTGATGTTGACGCTCCCGTCGCGGTTCACGTCACCGATAGTGAACGGTTCTTCCCCACCGGGCACCACAAACTTGGAGCCGTCGGCATAGGTCAACTTGTTACTGTCAAATCCAGGCCACGTCATCTCATTGTCCCAAGGTGTGGTCAATCCCCAGGTGATGGCATCGGGCGTTGCGTTGCCGGTGTTGCCGGCTGTTACGCCGCTGCCCGTCTGCGTCATGTTCAGCCACGACCCCACGCCTTTCGGCGACATCGTGTCGGGGATATCGCGGATCGGCTGGCAGGTAAAGTCCATCGTGCCGCCCGCGGCAAGTTCCATGTGCACCTCGGGCATGCCATAGCCATAGAGGTTGGCCACATAGACCGTGTCGCCCGACTGGCGGATGCACACATCCACCACATGGCGCTGGCCATCCTCCACGCCCACAAACTCGTGCGTGCCGTTGGGCACTCTGAGCCAGGTGTTGCGATACAGCCGCGACACCGTCTTGGTCTCGTCGTTCACCACTTGGGTCTGGCCATCTTTGGTCCTGATGGTGGTCTTCTTCATAGTCTCGATGTAGTAGGCAAAACCACCAGCGATATGGATCGAGCCATCCTCGAGAATCTCGCCCTTCACATCGCTCAATGCGGCGCCATCGACCAGCCACGCCTCGTTCACAACATAGAAGTATTGGGTGCTGTCGACAGTGATCGTGCCTGCATCAGTCACAGTGGTCGTCGTGCCCGTCAGCGTGCCGATGGGTTCATCGGTCACCTCCAGGGTAACGGTGCCCGCGCTATAGTCCACACGCAGCGGTTGCGATATGGTATAGTGGGTAAAGCCACCCTCGATGGTCAGGTAGCCCTCCTGGCCAGCGGCTTCGATCGTCGTCGTCCAGCCGCCGTCATAGAAGGGGTCACCCTTAGTGACAGTGACATCACCAGCAGCGTTCTCCTGCCAGTCATACACCTGTAACAGGCAGATGCGCGGTCCAAGCATCTGCGCCTGGCTCACGTTACCGACCTGCTGCGCGGCACACACAGCCACCGCACACAGGCCCAAACTCAGCAGAGCAAATATTTTCTTCATTATCGTAATACTACTACTATTTTATAGGTTTTGTCTCGATTAGTTGTTCGCGTCATGACCACAAGCCCCCACTCCACCTCCGGGAATGGACGGCACCATATATAACGCACACAAAATTACTGAATTATTTTCATTCACATCTAAGGTTTTACCGCTTTTTTCAATCTTTAACCCATTTTGCTCCACATCAGGGCACTTACCGCCCTCATCCCATAAAAAAAGTGGTGGGGGCGTCGACCGCATAGCAATGGCAGGCACCCTCATCCTTGAGGATACCTGCCATGTTGTTGCTTTTAATCAATGGGGCGCGCCCATTGACGATTCACCACTCGGTGATGATGATTACCACTGACCCTTCAACAGATAGTCGATCAGAGTGGTAACGTCGTCGATGGTGTACGAGCCGTCTTCGTTGCAGTCGGTGCCTTCACCCACGTTGTCGAAGTCGTCCTTGAGCAGGGCGTCGATCAGAGCGGTAACGTCGTCGATGGTAACAACCTCATCACCGTTGACATCGCCACGTACGAACTCGGGTGCGGGAGGTGCGGGCATTTCAAACTTGCCACCGTTGAGCCAAGTCAACTTGTTGTTGTTATAGCCATAGAACAGGTGATAACCGTTGCAGGGAGCGGAGTAGTCCCAAGTGATCTGGTCGGGAGTGACATCACCCTCAAAGCCCCAGATAAACTCATCGATGTACTGTCCATCCTCAGTCATGGTGTAGCCACCAATGGCGTAGCACATGCCCAGACCACCTTCGATCCAAGAGTCGTCGATGTCCCAGATGGGGTTTTCCAGATACGTTGTGCCATCCTCACCAACCTCACCGATGCAGTTGTAGTTGGCCTTAGCGTCGCTGTTGATGGTCAGGACAATATTGGGCACACCATAGTTCCACATGTTACCAACAAACAGACTGTCGGCAGTCTCGTTCTGGAACATATAGGTGTAACTGCTAGCGGCCTTGTTGTCTTTCTCATTGGTGTAGTTGAGGATACCGTTGGCAGCGAGGATCTCGGTGCCCATGTACACGGTTACATTGGCAATGGTGTCGGTAGACGTCAGACTACCGTTCGTGTAGTGCTTGATGTACATTTCACGATAGTAAACGTAGTTGTCGTCAAAGATGATCGAGCCATCCTCATAGATGTGACCCTTGCAGTCGTTCTGCTGATTGTTCAAGAAGTAGTCCTCTGATAAAATAGCATGCCAGCGAACGGTGTCGATGCGGTTGCGGCCACCACCATTGGTAGTGGTGTCGTTACGCAACAGCAGACCCCATGTCAGGGACACATCACCGGTGGTGTAGTCAATGTTGATAGGCAGGTAATAGGTGCTGCCTTCCTCATCCCAGTAGAAACCTGCGAAATACAGGCCATCGCTTGCATCGGGATACCAGTAAGCGCCACTACCAGCGAAGTAGGGATCTTCCTCCACATAGTTGCCATTCTCATCATAGGTGGCTGCATACAGGAAGCATACATAGGGATTGTTGATGATCTCGGCATCGCTCAGGCGACGGGGAGCGCGCTTGTTCACCAGGTTGCTGGTGCTGGTGCGCTGAACGTTCTTCTTGGCAGCAGCCATGAACTCCTGGCTTACCATACTGTGGGTCAACTCGTTGGCCATAGTGTTAGCCTTCATTACCATCTGGCCCTTGTTCACTTGGGCGAGATCAGCCTTGTTGACATGAGGTGCGGCCATGGCGGTCAAGCCTGCGCACACAAACATAAGTGCTAAAAATTTTTTCATAAAAAGTAATAAAGATAGTTAATAATTTAAGTATGAATTAAAAGAGTTAGTCGGTTTTAACTTGATTCTTTTGGTCTCAAGGATGATTTCATGGCCACACACGGCCAAAAGATGCCACAAATTTATACCCATTTTTTTTAATCCACAACATTTTTCCACAAAAACTAACCTCGAGATGTCAACTTTCCACATTATTTATAAAAAAAAGGAAATAATAGAGAAGTCGGCCCAATCCACAGCATCCAAGGTGAGAGACCGGGCCAACCGCTATATCATTGCCAAATTTTATAACTAATTTTGTTGAATTTCACGCGCAAAGCGCGATTATCTCCTGCTGTGCCCAATCGGGGTATCAATCAGCACTCGAGCAGCATGCCTGAGGCCACTTCACGGGCTTTGTCTTCGCCCATGCTCAGCGACACCATGGTCAATGCAAACGGCGCAGCGGCGGCAGGACCATTGCCGGTGACGATGTTGCCATCGACAGCGACCTGGGTCTTTCCCCAATTCACACCCTCGACAGTCTCCTCCATGCCTGGATAGCACACGGCATTGCGGCCTGCAAGCAAGCCCAGGTTGCCCAGCACCACTGCCGGCGAAGCACAGATCGCGCCAATCTTGCCACCCTGCTCGTCGCGATCGTTCAGCAACTGGCACAAGGGCTCACACGACGCCAGATTGGGAGCGCCAGGGATTCCGCCTGGCAACACCACCCACTCGGCATCGCTATAGTCGTTGTCGCCATACACACTGTCGGCCACAACCGTCACGCCATGCGCACCGGTCACCTCGCGGCCAGCATTGATCGACACAGTCACCACGGGCATTCCCGCACGACGCATCACGTCCACACTCGTCAGGGCCTCGACTTCCTCAAATCCGTCGGCCAGAAAAATAAAACTCGTCTTCATAGTCTGTTGTGTAGTTGTTAGTTGTATAGTTGTTAGTTGTTAGTTGTTAGTTGTTAGTTGTTAGTTGTCAGTTGTTGGTTGTCGGTTGTTGGTTGTTAGTTGTTAGTTGTTAGTTGTGTAGTTGTCACTAAGAACTAAGAACTAGAAACTAAAAACTAGAAACTAAAAGCGTGCGCTAAGTTACCATTTTTCCCTTAAAATCGCATGCAACGAGGTCAAAAAATGCCCTTTTTTGAAAAAAAACGCCTTTTTTTGAAAAAAAAGTCCGATTTTTTTTGGTGGTTCCAAAAATAGCAGTACCTTTGCATCGCTTTTGACAACAACACGGGCAGTTAGCGCAGTTGGTTCAGAGCATCTGCCTTACAAGCAGAGGGTCGGGGGTTCGAATCCCTCACTGCCCACCGAGACGGTCCCGCACCATGGTGCGAGGCCGTTTTGCTTTATATCACCCCGACCACACCTCACCCTTATGGCAGCCCCACTCAAACCATGGCTCACCCGATAAAAGGTGTGGGCGGTGAGGTCGAAGACCACAGCAAGGCCGCTGGCCTTGGCGAAGTCTTTCGACCTCATACTTGTCCCCACTGATTTTCGGGTGAGCCCAAACTATGCTAAGACCTGATAATTGATGCCAAAAAATCAGAAAAACCCTTAATTCTGTCGTGGGATTGAAAAATATTGTGTAGTTTTGGCATTTGAAACAATAACAAATGACACAGTAATGAACAGAAACAACAGAACACTGGTGGTGACGCTACTCGTCATGCTCATGTCGATGACCGCAGCGGCGCAAGCACGCCTGGGCGTGAGGGCAGGCCTCTCGCTGGGTCACCTGCGCTTTGACCGCGACGTGGTCAACAGCGACAACCGCGTGGGCTACTGCGGAGGTCTCCTTCTCGACTTGGGGCTGCCAGTGGTAGGGCTAGGCGTCGAGGCATCGGTCATGTATACGCACCGCAACAACCGTCTGGCCGACGACCAGCGTGTCTATAAGCGCGACTTTATCGACATACCGGTCTATGCACGATACCGCATGGAAATCGTGGGCCTGTCGCATGTGTTTGCGCCCCTAGCCTACACCGGGCCATGCTTTTCCATCCTCTTCAGCGACAACGGCCCGGTCAACTACGACAGCCGCAAGACCTACACCTCGTGGGACGTGGGACTGGGCGCCGACCTGTTTAATCGGCTCAGGGTCACCGCCACCTACGGCATCGGACTGTCCAAGGCCCTGGAGTATGTCGACCGCGAGTACACGGGCAGCACAGTCAACGGCAAGGACCGCTACTGGACGGTGAGTGCCGCCCTGCTATTCTGACCCGTCACACCACTTATCAGCAATCATCAACTCAATCATATAACAAATGAAGAAACTAACCTTACTCTTCTCCACCCTACTGCTCACCTGCACCATCTCCCTGGGACAGACCACCTCGCGATGGGGCATCACCGCTGGTGCCAACCTCAACGAAGTGCACTTCAAGCAACATGACATCGTGCCCAGCACCCGCATGGTAGGGCCGCAACTGGGCGTGACGAGCGAGATGAACTTCAGCGGCATAGGTTTCGGCGTCGAGGCATCCGCCCTCTACACCCTCAAGCAGGGCAAGGTCAACTACGGAGCCCGCCCGATGTGGGCCGCCGTAGGCGCTGGCAAGGAGACCGTGTCGATGCACTACCTGGATGTGCCTCTGCACCTCAAGTTCAAGTACAACCGCCTGGGCGGACTGGAGTCCACCATCATGCCGATGGTCTATGTGGGCCCGCAGTTCTCGTTTCTGGTGGCAAGCAATCATCACGAACTCAATATCTACCCCCCTGTCAACGTCTATCTCGACATGGGTGTGGGATGCGAACTGCTGGAGCGCGTGCAACTCCGTGGGGGCTACAACTTCTCGATCGGTCAGTCGTTCCACACCAAACTGCTCGACGACAACGTGGCCAAAAACCGCACCTGGTACGTTAACCTCACCTACTTCATGAAATAATATCACACAGGCGCGGCTCCGCATCGCCACTCACATGAAACGCTACATCGCCATACTGGCAGCACTTGCTATCGCCGTGATCATGATGTTTGTCGCGCGCGACCGCAAGCGCTATTTCTCGCACGAGGGCGTGGTGTGGACCACCGACTATCACATCACCTATGAGGCCGACCACGACCTGGGCGACAGCGTGCAACTGATTCTCAGCAACTTGGACATGAGTGTGTCGCCCTACAACAGGGTGTCGCTCATCAGCGCCATCAACGAGGGCAAGACCCAACGCACCGACGCCTACCTGCAACGGCTCATCAACGCCTCACGGCAGGTGTGGCGACAGAGCGGCGGCGCCTTCGACCCGACTGTCATGCCTCTGGTCAATGCCTGGGGCTTCGGCTACAAGAACGGCACGGCGCCCAACCGGTCACAACTCGACAGCATACTCGCCTTTGTGGGCATGGACAAGGTCAGCCTGCATGGCGACACCATCGTCAAGCAGGATCAGCGCGTGATGCTCGACTTCAGTTCCATCGCCAAGGGGATGGCCTGCGACGAAATCGGGCGTATGCTCGTGCGCAACGGCGCCGTCAACTGGCTCGTCGAGATCGGCGGTGAGGTGATGGCCAGCGGCAAGAACAGCCGCGGCACGGCTTGGCAGATTTCGGTCGACATGCCCACGGCTGACGACGCCACAGCCCACAGCAGCGACCTGACCATCGCCCTGGACAGCAATGCCGTTGCCACCAGCGGCAACTACCGCAAGTGGCGCATGCAGGACGGCAACAAGTTGTCACACATCATCGACCCGCACACGGGCGACTCCAGAGCAGGCACCCTGCTGAGCGTCACCGTCATTGCCAGCGACTGCATGACGGCCGACGCATGGGCGACCGCCTGTATGGTTATGGGAGAAAAAGCCGTGCAAGGCCTTATGGGCAACCGCAGAGACCTGGGAGTGATGACCATCAGCGCCGACACCATCGGCGGCAGCCTCATCGTCTGGAGCAATGCGGCCTTTGCCGACCGCGTCAGTGCCGGCGCCTCTCAGCGCTAGAGGCGCCTCTACCCCCACCCTCATTTTGGCAATGACATAGAAGCCCATACCAAACTCTGCGGGGCTATTGCGAATTACGCGAATTGGACTCATTGAATGCGAATTTTAAATATAAATTCGTGAAATTCAACTGATTAGCGAAATTCGCATTAAAAAAACTTTCAGGGTTTTCTTTCATTTTTCATGATTGCCCGGGAGACGGTGTTTCCCTGGCCACGTGCTCTTTTTCCCTCGCGGAGCCGTTACTTGGCGATGATCACTTCCACGCCCAGGTCCTCGAGGCGCGTGACGATCTTGGGCGACACCCCGCCATCGGTGATGATCATATCCACCGCGTCCAGATCGGCTATCTTGGCAAAACCTCGACGGCCAAACTTGCTGCTGTCGGCCAGGACGATGGTCTTCTGTGCCGCAGCCATCATCTTCTGATTGAGGCCAGCCTCACGCATCTCGGTCGTGGTGATGCCATATTCCATATCGATGCCGTCAACACCCAGATACAACTTGCTGAACGAGCACTGCTCCAAGATGCGGGAGGCATACTCGCCGACCACCGACAGGCTGCTGTGACGCAACATGCCGCCCAACTGTATGATGTCTATGTTCTCGTGCTGCGTGAGGATGTTGCTCACCGCCAGCGACGCCGACACCACCGTCAACTTGTGCAGCGGCTGGATGTTGCGAGCCAGCGCATGGACCGTCGTGCCCGAAGCGATGACGATGCTGTCGTCCCGAGTGATCAGGCGGGCTGCCTCACGGCCGATGGCGTGCTTCTCGTCGGTAGCCAACTTCTCCTTCTCGTTGACCGACCGGTTGTTGATATAGGGATTGATCAACACCGCCTTGCCATGGCTGCGATACAGGCGGTCGCCACGCTCCAACTCGGTCAAGTCTTTGCGCACAGTCACAGCCGACACCTCGAGCATCTCAACCAGATCAGACACAAGCACCGAACCCTGCCTGATGAGCGTTTCCATAATGATTTCGTGACGTTGTTCCTTGGTCATAACAAATTCGGTTTCAGATTCAATCCATCGCTAATAACACAACGAAACCAGATAGGTTTCCTTTATGATGGCACAAAATTAAGCCAAAGACCACAAACCGCCAAATATTTCGGCAAAAAAGTTTCGAAAAATATCAAAACGAAACTCATTTTTCATCAGAAACGCGCAAATACACCTGTCATTTTTGACATAAACGAAACAAATCCCGACAGTAAACGTAATACCATTTGCATAGGCTTGAATGATCCATCAATCAAATTATTCTACTTTGCCTTAGCAAGTTAAAATACAGAAATAAATAAATATTTAAAAATACTAACGAAATTATTTTGCCATTCCATTTCGATGAATTAACTTTGCAGCGAAACTAATCAGGCCATGATGACGCCCATCCCGGATGTCATCCTCAAGGATTCGGGTTCCAGATGCGGTCATGTGGCCAAAAATGATTAGTTTTGCTACCTTAAACATTCTATTTATGGTAACAAACGACATTTATAACAAGGAATATGACGTGATCATCGTGGGAGGCGGCGCGACAGGTGCCGGCACCGCGAGGGATTGCGCGTTGCGCGGCCTGAGCGTGCTGCTCGTCGAGCGCAACGACTACAGCACCGGCGCCACAGGCCGCAATCATGGCCTGATGCACAGCGGAGCGCGCTATGCCGTGACCGACGGTGAGAGCGCCAGCGAGTGCATCAGCGAGAACATGATCCTGCGCCGCATCGCGCGTCACTGCGTGGAAGAGACCGACGGGCTGTTCATCACCCTGCCCGAGGACGACCTGCAGTACCAGCAGACCTTTGTGGACGCCTGCCAGCGCGCCGGCATCCGTGCCGACATCATCGACCCCGACGAGGCACGACGCATCGAGCCGGCGGTCAATCCGTCGCTCATCGGTGCCGTGCGCGTGCCCGACGCCTCGATCGACCCCTTCCGCCTGACCGTTGCCAACCTGCTCGACGCCCGCATGCACGGCGCCGAGACGCTCAACCACCACGAGGTGGAGGGCCTGATCATCAACCAGAACCGCGTCGAGGGCGTGAAACTGCTGAGCAAGCGTGACGGGCGCCACGTAGAGGTGCGCGGGCGCGTCGTCGTCAACGCCTGCGGCATCTGGGGACAACGCATTGCCCAGATGGCCGGAGCCAAGATCTCGATGTTCCCCGCCCGCGGGGCGCTGCTGATCTTTGGCCACCGCGTCAACAACATGGTCATCAACCGCTGCCGCAAGCCAGCCAACGCCGACATCCTCGTGCCTGACGACACCGTGTGTGTCATCGGCACCACCAGCGACCATATCCCCATTGAGACCGTCGACGACATGCGTGTGACCCGCGAAGAGGTCGACGTCCTGCTCAAGGAAGGCGTCAAGATTGCCCCCTCGCTGGCTACCACGCGCATCATCCGCGCCTATGCCGGCGTCAGGCCGCTGGTCGCCAGCGACGACGACCCCAGCGGCCGCAGCATCAGCCGTGGCATCGTCTGCCTCGATCACGCCAAGCGTGACGGCATCGAGGGCTTCATCACCATCACCGGCGGCAAGATGATGACCTACCGACTGATGGGCGAAATCGCCACCAACGCCGTCTGTGCCAAACTCGGCAACACGGCTCCCTGCGTGACCGCCGCGCAGCCCCTGCCCGGATCGGAAGAGGGAGGCCCCAGCCAGAGCGACCTGACCAAGCGATACAGTTTCGGCGAGCGCGCCGCCATCGGCCGCCATGGTTCACTCGCGGCCCGCATCGAGAAGGATAACGACATCGACAATGCCCTGGTGTGTGAATGCGAAGGCGTCACCGTGGGCGAGATCAAATATGCCGTGCACCAACTGCACGTCCACAACCTGGTGAACCTGCGCCGACGCACCCGCGTGGGCATGGGCACCTGCCAGGGCAAACTTTGTTCCTGCCGAGCAGCCTCGCTGCTGGGCGAGATCAACCACGACGTGAAAGGCGCCCAAGAGGACCTGGCTGCCTTCCTCGACGAGCGCTGGAAAGGCATGAGGCCCGTTGCCTGGGGCGACACCCTGCGCGAAGCCCAATTGACCGCACACATCTATGAGGGGCTGTGCGGGCTGGACAAGGTCGTAGACTTACAAGGAAAGGAGGACGCACAATGAGAATGGACACCGTCATCATGGGTGGAGGACTGAGCGCCCTCACCTGCGGCATCACGCTGGCCAAGCACGGCAAGCGCGTCACCATTGTCGCCAGCGGACAGAGCACACTGCTCTTTAACGGCGGCTCGATGGAACTGTTGGGCAGCATCGACGGCCAAGAGGTCACCGCACCGCTAGAGGCAGTCGCCACCCTACCCGACAACCACCCTTACCGCAAGATCGGCACCGAGCGCATCGCCAGCCTGGCCAGCGAAGCCAAGCAACTGCTTGACGACGCCGGCATCAACATGGAAGGCCGCCCCGACGCCAACCACTGGCGCATCACGCCGATGGGCGTCGCCAAGCCCGCATGGCTCACCCTGAGCGACCACATGCGCATCGACGACCTGTCGCACCTGCCTGCCAAGCGCGTGGCACTGATGGCCATCCGCGGCTATCTGGACCAGCCTAACAGCATGCTCGCCCAAGGGCTGCGCAGCCTGGGCATGGAGGTCAAAGTCGTTGAGTTCTCCACCAGCGACATCACATCGCTGCGACGCAGCCCCAGCGAGATGCGCGCGACCAGCCTGGCCAAGCATCTGATGAGCAACAACGCCCTGCAACGCGTGGCCGAGCAGATCAATGCCTTAGCCACCGAGGCCGACCTCGTGCTGCTGCCCAGTGTGCTGGGACAGAACGACGACAACGACTTCCGGACCCTGCAATCCATGGTCAACAAACCGCTGCGCCTGGTAGCCACCCTGCCGCCCGCTGTGGCCGGCATGAGGATGCAGGCCCAGTTGCGACACTACTTCAGGATGCTGGGAGGCACCTATCTGATGGGCGACACCGCCGTGAGCGGCACCTTCGACCAAGACAGGCTCACCGCCGTCACCACAGCCAAACTGGGCGACATGCCCCTCAAAGCCGACCATTTTGTGCTCGCCACCGGCTCGTTTGTCAGCCGTGGCCTCATGGCCGACTATGAGCGCGTGTATGAGCCCGTGCTGGGTGTGGACGTCGATGCTGACGCCGACCGCGAATGCTGGACCCGATTCGGTGTGCTCAACGCGCAAGCCTACACTCAGTATGGCGTCGCCACCGACAACAGCCTGCGCTGCCTGATCGAGGGCAAGCCCATCACCAACCTGAGGGCCATCGGTTCGGTCCTGAGCGGCCACGACGCCATCAAGATGGGCGACGGCACCGGCGTGTCGATGCTTACAGCCCTGGCCGCCGCTCACGACATCATCGGCCGCTGACCACCACAAGCCCACCACCCGCTTGCAAGGCTGATCTGCCCCACAAGCGAAGATATGATATAGATTAGATAACGATTTGATTGATGATTTTTTAGAGGGATATTATGGCTGAACCAATGCAACTGTGCAACATCAGCGAGAACAATTTTGAGCAGTGCACCAAGTGCTCAATCTGCACCACGGTCTGCCCCGTTGCCGCTGTAACCACCGACTATCCCGGCCCCAAACAGGCCGGCCCCGATGGGGAGCGCTACCGCTTGAAGGATCCCGCCTACTACGACAAGATGCTCAAGTTGTGCCTCAACTGCAAGCGCTGTGAAGTGGCCTGCCCGAGCAACGTGCACATTGCCGACATCATACAGCGCGCACGCATGCAGGCCTCCGCTGGCAAGCATGCCAGCCTGCGCGACACGATGCTGGCCAGCACCGACCTGCTGGGAACAATGGCTACACTCGTGGCACCGGTGACCAACGCCACCCTGGGCCTGAAGCCCGTGAAACTGGTGATGGACAGCGTGATGGCTATCGACAAGCATCGCACCTTCCCAGCCTACAGCGGCACCAAGTTTGAGACGTGGTACAAACGCCACGCCGCCAGCAGCCAAGACGCCTACCCGCACCACGTCAGTTACTTCCACGGCTGCTACGTCAACTACAACTTCCCCAGACTGGGACAGGATCTGGTCAAGGTCATGAATGCCGTGGGCTATGGCGTGCACCTGCTCGCCAAGGAGCAGTGTTGCGGAGTGGCCCTGATAGCCAACGGCCTGTACAAGCAGGCCCGCCGCCAAGGCCGCGTCAATGCCGCATCGATACGCCAGGCCGTCAACGTGGAGCACCGCACGGTGCTGACCACGAGTTCGAGTTGCACCTTCAACCTGCGCGACGAGTACCCCTCCATTTTGGACATCGACACCAGCGACGTGCGCGACGGCATCATGCTTGCCACCAGATTTCTCTACAACCTTGTGGACGAGGGAAGTATCAAACTCATCTTCAAGCAAGACTATAAGCGCCGCATCGCCTATCACACAGCCTGCCACATGCAGCGTATGGGCTGGCAACTCTACAGCATCGAGATGCTGCGCATGATTCCCGGACTGGACCTCCAGGTGCTGGAGCAGGAGTGCTGCGGCATCTCGGGCACCTACGGCTTCAAGAAGGAGAATTACGAGCGCTCGCAGGCCATCGGCAGCGTGCTGTTCAAGCACATCGCCGATGCTCAGGTCGAGGCGGTTGCCACCGATTGCGAGACCTGCAAGTGGCAGATCGAGATGTCGACCGGCCTGCCCGTCGAGAACCCCATCAGCATCCTTGCCGACGCCCTCGATGTAGAGGCCACACGCAAGGCCAACGGACTCTGAGAAAAAACTTAAACATTCGCTTTAAGCATCATACATTAAGTTAATAAATGTCAACTATCTAACTAAAACTTAAAATCTTCAACTAATTATGGCAAGTTTTTTAGCCCCTCCGGCCTATAAGCCGGAACAGACCGGTCCCGAGGCTGATGCCAAGTACAAGAGACTTCGTTGGCAAGTCTTTGTCGGCATCTTTATCGGCTATGCCGGTTTCTATCTGGTGAGGAAGAACCTCTCCATGGCAATCCCCATGCTGGAGCCTCTGGGCTTCTCCAAGGGCGAACTGGGCACCGCTCTGGCGATGAACGCCGTCGCCTATGGTGTCTCCAAGTTTGTGATGGCCAGCGTGAGCGACCGCAGCAACGCGCGCCGCTTCCTGCCCCTGGGCTTGATCCTGTCGGCCATCGCCATGATGTTTATGATCATCCCGGTACACTACTTCCGTGAGCAGAAGGGTCTGGCCATCTTCCTGATGGGCGCCTTCAACTTTATGGTAGGTTGGTTCCAGGGTATGGGTTGGCCTCCGTGTGGCCGTGTAATGACCCGCTGGTTCTCGATCAAGGAACGTGGCACATGGATGAGTGTGTGGAACTGCGCTCACAATGTGGGCGGCGCCCTCGTCGGTCCAATGGCGGCCTATGGTGCAGCCTGGTTTGGATCCTGGTTCTACGGCAGTCACAAAGAGATGTACTTCCTGATCGGTACCTATGCCTTCCCCGCTGCTGTGGCCATTCTGATCGCGATCATCGCCTATGTTCTGATCCGCGACACGCCCCAGTCGTGCGGTTTGCCCTCCATTGAGAAATGGAGCGGCAGTGCCTCCAAGAATTATGATGAGAAGAAGAGCGAGCAGTCATTGAGCGTGAAGGAAATCTTCAGCACTGTGCTCTCCAACAAGTTCTTGTGGTACATCGCACTGGCCAACTCCTTTATCTATATGGTACGCTACGGTTGTCTGGACTGGGCTCCCACCATCCTGAGTAACCAGGGCGTTGACATCAAGAGCGCCGGTTGGGCTTACTTTGCCTATGAGATCGCCGCCATTCCCGGCACCCTGTTCTGCGGCTGGCTGAGCGATAAGGTCTTCAACGGCCGCCGCGCGCTGCCCACGATGATCTTCATGGCCCTGATCATCGTCGCCATCGTCATCTACTGGCAGAACATGACCAACCTGAGCATCGTCATCGCTTGCCTGATCGCTATCGGTTTCCTCATCTATGGTCCCGTGATGCTGATCGGTGTGCAGGCTCTCGACCTGGCCCCGAAAAATGCCGCCGGCACCGCCGCAGGACTGACCGGCTTTATGGGCTACGTGCTCGGTACCGCCATCCTGGCCAACACCGTGCTCGGCTACGTGGCCGACAGCACTGGCGGTTGGGACATGCCCTTCGTCCTGCTGATCGTGGCTTGCGTGCTCGCCATCTTCTTTATGGGCATGACCTACAAGGAGGAGCAGTACCTCGTGGCTGACCGTAAGGGCACCGCTGTCGAAGAGAAGAAATAATCATTTTTTATACTATAATTAATTCATTAAAAACCATTTAACTTATGTTTAAACATCTCGTACGAGTAGGCTTGTTGAGCACCGTTGTGCTTGCAGCCTTCACCTCATGTGAGGATGAACAGCAGTTCACCAATGAGAAACTTGATGCCAAGCGTGTTGAGGTTCAGGTACTGAACAGTGAATTGGCCAAGGTTCGTGACTATGTGCCCCTGTATGCAGTCATTGCACACCGTGGCTCCACCTTCTGGGCTCCCGAGGAGACCGAGGCTTCGTGGCGTTGGGCCCGCGAAATGGGTGCCGACTATCTGGAGAGTGACGTGCAGTGCACCAAGGACGGAATCGTGCTTGCCAATCACGATGAGAACCTGAAGCGCACCACCAACATCGAGAACGTCTTCAGCGAGAACGTTCCCACCAGCCGTGTAGACTTCTACATGAGCCTGGGCTTCTCCCGCGAGGACGCAGAAGCACAGTATGGCCGTGACATGGCCGCCTTCCGCCCCTTCTACACCTTGAGTTACTACTATGCCGAACTGCTCATGCTCGACGCAGGCAGTTGGTTTAACGAGAGTTCACTCGAGCAGGCTCGTCCCACCTTCAAGGCTACCGAGAACGGCCGCTTCGAGAACGGTCATATCGTCTACAGCAATGGCCTGTACATCAGCGCTATTCAGGACCAGATTGCCTATGCTCAAGGTAAGCGCCTGGTGCGTGACGCCAATGGTCGCCGCATCCTTACCTATAAGATTAAGGACGAATACAAAGGCATGACCCTGGAGCAGATCTACAACGCCATCAAGGCCAAGGGCGAGTACAACGCCAAGTACATGGACTTCATCGAGTACGACTTCGCTCACGCCTACGAGGCTGACCCCGAGGACACCGGCAACCGTCCCGGCATCTATGTCGAGTTCAAGGAGAGTTGGCTCAACCCCGGCAACATGGAGCAGCGCGTGTATGATGTGCTGGCCGAGCAGGGCTGGAACATCATCACCAACGATCCCGGCGACCAGCCCTTCTACAAGAATGGCAAGGTCAACGTGGGTAACACCCGCGGCCGCGTCATCCTGCAGACCTTCTCGTTTGATGCTCTGCGCCGTGCCAACGACATCTTCAAGGGTCGCATCCCCATGTGCTACCTGCTGTGGATCAGCGAGCCCGCCTATGCCACCGACATCGCCTATGACACCCCCACCGGCTATGCAGCCTTCATCAAGTGGGCTCAGGACAATGGCGCACACATCATCGGCCCGGCCATCAGTGGCGCCCCCAACAACTATCCTGAGATGAACGCCCCCTGGCAGGCCTACATGATCCGCCGCTCGGGTATGATCAACCACCCCTACAGTTTCGACAGTTGGGCACAGATGTGCAAATACATGGGTTACTACAACTATGGTTGGGAGACCGAGTTCGACGACCTGCTCCGCCTGGAGATTCCCGCTACTCCTTACTGCACCAGCAGTTATCCCAACAGCGTGCCCGTCTACATGGACGGCTTCTTCACCAACCGCACCGAGATGTCGCTGCGCTACATGATCGAGAACGGATTCCGTGGCAACGCAAATCTGCCCAACCCCTTCCACGCTGGACAGAAATATGACAACTCGCAGGCCAATGTCACCGTACCTGATGCCGTTGCTACCCTCGAGCGTCTGGGTTACTAATCCACACGACAGGTTGAATAACATTAACAACATTAAATCGACATAATATAAATATGAAAAAATATATTTTAATGCCTGTTTTGGCAATCTTCGCACTGACAGCCGCTGCCCAGGACTTCGACACCGACCCCACCCTGGAACTCGAGAACGCTGAGAAGGAAGTGAAGTTCACCGTCGGCGCTCGCATGATGGCTGACGCTGCATACTATCGCAGCGACTTCACCCCCATGCAGAGCGGTGCCTCGATTACCGATGCCCGTATCCGCACATCGATGACCTATAAGGACTGGTACTTCTATGCTGACTTCGGTTTCGGCGGCGGCAAGTTCTCGCAGAAGAACATCTTCCTGCAGTACAGCCACCTCGACAACAACGATAACACCCACGCTATCAAGGTCGGTTACTACAACGACCCCGCCGGCTCTATGGCCCGCAACACCTCGCTGGGCAGTTACCACTTCATCAGCCGTCCCGGTTCATCCTACGCTCTGGGCGAAGGCCGCGAACTCGGTATCAGTTACAAGTATAACAGCAACCGCTTCATGGCCTATCAGGGTGTCTTCACCGAGAATGCCTACAACAAGATTGATGCCGGTTTCAACGGTGTGACCGTCGCTGGTCGCTACCTGTTCCGTCCCATCGCCGACGACAACCAGACCCTGCATGTGGGCGTGAGCGCTCGCTTTGCACACCTGGGCGGCGGTGAGGTTTACAACAACGTGCTCAAGAAGAGTCTGCACCTAGGCCAGGCCCTCGAGACTCTGGTTGACGAGGACGAGCAGTTTGTCAGCGCCGACCTCGATTGGGCCAACAACGTTGTGAACGTAGGCGCCGAGGCTCTCTATCAGAACGACAAGTTCTTTGCCCGTGGTGAGTTCTTCTACAAGCATGTGACCAAGAAGCGCGACAGTTACTCGCTCTATATCGATGCTCAGAACAACATTGACGGTTGGGGCGACATCGAGTGGTGGGAGAACGCCAACAAGTTGAAGAACAACAACTTCATTGGTGGCTACGTAGAGGCAGGCATCCAACTCCTGGGCAATGGTTACAGGTATAACAGCCAGGAAGGTCTGCTCGGCGGACTCGACGGCAAGTCGCTCGAGATTGTAGCCCGCTACAACTACACTGGCCTGAACAACCTCACCGATGGCGAGTACTACAACGCAGGTCGCGGTCACTTCTATGCCAATGGTTACATGGAGGATTGGCCCGGCACCGGCGCTACCAGCGTGGGTGGTGGTGATGTCCACAGTTTCACCCTCGGTCTGAACTACGCCTTCAACCGCTACGTGCTGTGCATGCTGGACTACACCTTCCACAAGTTGGACAAGCCCTTCTTGCCCAACGACAAGAACCTCCACGTGGCTCAGGCCCGCGTTCAGTTCACCTTCTAATCAAGGGAAACTCATCTACGGATCAGAAAAAGAATGAATTATCATCTAATAGATATCTCTATACCAACACTACTTTGATTATTCATTAGAATCTTTTTTCCTATCAATCACTATGATCCCGCCTCACCCGTGAATGGGCCAGGCGGGATCTTTTTTGTTAGGCTCTTGTGAGGAGACAAAAAAAAGGAGACCGTGCTCCGCTCAAGGAGCAACGGTCTCCATTCGTTTTAGCAGGGAGTGTGGTCCCCGGGGCTTATTTCACGACCTTGACGGCACTGGTGCTGCCATCGCTGTAGGTGGTCACCTGGATGGTCAAGCCGTTAGGTTGAGCCATCTGCTGGCCGGCCATGTTGTAGTAGCGCACGTCGGTAACGGCCTTGCCCGCGCTCAACTCATCTACAGCCGTGTGGGGATACACCTCGAGATAGACAATATCCGACTTGTTGGTCACGCCATCGACGGTGTAGTTCAACTGCATACCGATGCGCCACGTGAACAGGGGATTATCGCCCGCATTGGTGCGATAGAAGTAGACACGGCGCAGATAGAAGTCAAATCCGCTGTAGCCATACGGGATCTCGGTCATATCGGCCTCAAAACCATTGTTCAAGCCATAGGTGTCATAGTCAAAGGTGAACAACTGGTCGTTGTCGGTAAAGATGCTGTAGGTCAGGTAATCCGGGTTCAGCATATTGCCATCGACATCCACCAGGTTGATGTTAAAGTCCAGACGCGTGTAGCCATCCTCGTTGCCGCAGTCAAAGAACTCTGTCACCTCAGGATTGGCGGGCACAGCGGGCACCGCATCGCCCATAACGGTCCACGTCGTGTTCCACTCGATGGTGGCCACACTGCCGTCGTCGCTCCACACGCCTGCCAAGCCGGTAGCCACACAGTCATAGGGATAAGGATTATCCACGCTGCCCTCGGTACCCTCGAGCGTGATGGTACCCGTCGCAGCGTCGATAGCATAGAGGGCAACCTCGGCACGCTCGTCACGGATAAAGTCCAGCCAGTAGAACACCCCATCCTCGTCCTCAAACTCGATCACGTCGGTCGAACCCCATGCCAGTATCAGGCCATAGCCATATTCCTCGTTGTAGGACACATACTGGCCCAACGGCACAGAGATGTAACGGCCGTCATCGACCAACTCACCCTCGACCCAGGTGCCGACGCCCTCGCCATAGCACAGGGGATCCTCGATATAGACCGTCTTGCCATCGGGGGCATAGGTCACCTTGACACGGCCCGTCTGAACGGCAGGCTCGTAGCCATACAGGCTCGAGAGCAGGTACTCGCCGCCACGGGAATAAGTCACGACGGTGCCCTCGGGCTGCTCGGTGATGATATCGACCCGCGACGGTGCCTTGATCGTGGCAGCCGACTTGCCAAGCGGACGATAGGCATTGCCTGCCGATTTCACACCTGCCATCGCGCTGACAGCGACGGCAACACTCATCAATAGTAAGGAAAATTTCTTCATAAGCGTAATCATTTATGTGTTAATGATAGAATAAATAATCAGACATCCGCATCGCATATCGCAATCATGCGTTCAAGGCGCAAATATAGTAAAAATCTCGAAAAAACCGCCACAAATCGCTTACAATTCACAACTAAATATTATATTTGCACTTTCAACCTTAAAAACACTTGACACAACGATGGAGACCTTGAACCACTTTTTTGAAACACTGAGCGGCTACCTGTGGGGCTGGCCGATGATCATATTGCTGCTGGGAACGCACGTTTTTCTCACCTTCAGGCTGGGGGTTCCTCAGCGCAAACTGTTAACAGCCATACGCTTATCCATCAACAAGGATAAAGGATCGACAGGCGACGTGTCGCAGTTTGGCGCCTTAGCCACCGCGCTGGCGGCCACCATCGGCACTGGCAACATTGTGGGCGTAGCCACAGCGGTGGCTCTGGGTGGACCCGGAGCCGTGCTCTGGTGCTGGCTCTCGGGCGTGTTTGGCATCGCCACCAAGTATAGTGAGGGCCTGCTGGCCATCAAGTATCGCGTCAAGGCCGAAGACGGCCGCATGCTGGGCGGCCCGATGTATGCTCTAGAGCGCGGATTGGGCTGGAAATGGCTCGCCGTGCTGTTTGCCCTGTTCACGGCGCTGGCATCGTTTGGCATCGGCAACACGGTACAGGCCAACGCCATCTCGACCATCGCACAAGGCTCCTATGGTATTCCCACCTGGGTATCGGGCGCTGTCGTCTGCCTGCTCACGGCCCTGGTGCTGCTGGGCGGCATCAGGAGCATTGCCCGTGTGTGCAGCGCACTGGTGCCCTTCATGGCTTTCTTCTACGTGCTGGGGTGCATCTACATCCTGATTGTCAACGGCCAATACGTCTGGCCCGCCATCCAACTCATCTGTCAGTCAGCATTCACGCCCCAGGCTGCCGGCGGCGGCTTTGTCGGCACCACAGTCATCGTGGCGGCACGCATGGGTATCGCGCGAGGCCTGTTCAGCAACGAGTCGGGCCTGGGTTCCGCGCCCATTGTCGCCGCAGCGGCCCAGACGCGCAACCCCGTGCGCCAGGCGCTCGTTTCATCCACGGGCACCTTCTGGGACACGGTGGTCATCTGCGCCTTTACCGGCTTGGTCATCGTCAGCAGCATCATCGCCTACCCCGACATCAGCAGCACCGATGGCGCGGCCCTGACCAAGGCCGCCTTCTCCAAGATCCCCTATGTGGGCACCCCGCTGCTATCGTTCGGACTGCTCACCTTTGCCTTCACCACCATCCTGGGTTGGTGCTACTACGGTGAACGGGCCGTCGAGTACCTCAAGGGCAAGCGCTGGATGCTGGGCTACCGCATCATCTTTGTCGCGATGGTGTTTGTGGGTAGCGTCATCAGCCTCGACGTCGTCTGGAACGCAGCCGACTGCATGAATGCACTCATGGCCATCCCCAACCTGGTGGCACTGCTCTGCCTGAGCGGCGTCATCGCCCGTGAGACCAGGCATTACCTGTACGAGAACCGCCTCGACCATCACGCGCCCTCAGCCCCCGAGCAGCCTCTCCAGTAAATTCAGTCCATCTAGAATCGCCACTGCTACAGCCCGTTAAGTCAAGGTGGAAAATATTTTCTCGGAAAAGGCTTGCCAGTTCAGCAAAAAGCAGTACCTTTGCAGCCGGGTAAGTCCTACACGGCCAGCTCCCTCCCAATCCCCCAGGTCTTGACCGAAGCAAGGGTAACGAGGTTGTAGCGGCGCGCTGTAGTTCACTTGCCCTTTTTTTGTACCCCACCCCATCATTCCCTGAAAAAAGGGCTCATCTGTTGTACATTTTCATAACTTTTGTACTACATTTGTAGTCTTAAACATCAGTCAATCCGTTATGATCAAGGAGAATGTAAAAAGTTTATTAAGCAGCGATTTCACCAGATCGCTTGGCACACGCGTCTTTCGTTGTTTCCCCAGTCTGGCCGCCTCATACTGTAAGCGTCAAGAAGGCAAGATCTGCCGCCAAGAGGCCATTCAGCAACTACAAGCAGGCGTGACGTTTCCCGAAGGCGCCTCCAGAGAGGACTACTTCGACGCACTCGACAAGCACCAGGTCAGCCTGTCGGAATATCTGCACCAATTTGAGTTTTACCGACTCACCGAGAAAGAGCGCAGCGAGTTCATCACCAGGTCAGAAATGCGTGCCTTGTCACTCAAACTCAGGATGATGTTTCCCGAATATGATCATATCGAGATGCTCCGCTTCAAAGAGAAGTTCTTGGCACACTTTTCGGCTTTAGGCTTCTGCCATCGCCGATGGCTCTACGCCCCTGAGGCCACCTATGAGCAGTTTGCCGACCTGGTTTCCAGCACCGGCTGCATCGCAAAGCCTCACGACGGCAGCCTGGGACAGGGAGTCGAGATTATCGACAAGCAGACGGGCCCCCAAGTCAAGGCATGGTATGACAAGATGGTACAAAACGAGATGGTCGTGGAAGAGTACCTCCACGGCTGCGAGGCCATCCAGGCGTTTCACCCCTCGTCGCTCAACACCATCCGCTTCATCACGTTTGGCTACAAGGACAAGATCATCCCATTTGGCGCACTCATCCGCATGGGCGTCGGCAATATGGTTGTCGACAACACCCACGCAGGAGGCATTTTTGCCCATGTCAACATCAAGACGGGCGTGATCGAGAGCGAGGCCGTCACCACCGACGGATTGCACGTCTCCGCCCATCCCGACACCCATATCCCCCTTATCGGTTTCCAAATCCCCATGTGGGACGAAATCACCGATTTCTGCCTGAATGCGGCCCGCCACACCAAGAACATCATCACCGGATGGGATGTCGTCATCCGAGACGACAACCGGCTGGAATTTGTAGAGGCCAATCATCGGCCCGACATTCAGACCATGCAATCGTGGTTCAAGGTCGGATCCAAGCGCGAGATCCTCGCCACCCTCAGCGACCTGACCGGCAAGAGAATCACCATCTAGGCCTGCTGGCCAACATCGAGCGTTCTACTTCTCATCCCCGGCGCACAGGACAGACGCAAATCAAGGAGAGGATGTGTCATCATTGCCTGTCGCAATCCCCATTGCGACCCAAGTGATGACACATCCTCCCCTTTACTGACTGCCGACGATGGCCGCAGCGCTTATCGCAGCATGTCGCGCACCTCGTCCAGGCTACCGTCGTTGGGCGACGGTGTCACGCCCAGCAGGTAGCACAGCAGCGGATAGATGCACACGTTGCGGAAGCGGTCGGCCTTCTTATAGCCCACCTTGAAGTCCGGGCCGATAGCGCGGAAGCCCACCTGCATGTCGGCTGCTGTGTGATCAAAGCCATGGCTGCCGCCCTGCGTCTTGCTCGGTTTGGAGGCGAAGAGCCATCCCACGTCAGGCAGCACCACCACGTCGCCCATGTTCTTGTTGCTGCCATAGCCCAGATAGGCGGGGATGTCGGCACGCTTCCATGCCCTGATGTGGTCCACATGCTGCAAAGCATCATAGATCGAGTCGACATACTGGGGCGCCTTGGCATAGATCAGCGTGGGATAGTCGTTGCATGAGCGCTCAATCCATCGCTCGGGCAGCACATCGTCCATATCCACAAACCGCTTAGGGTCCACACTGGTCATGCCATGGTCACCGGTGATGATGAGGTTCACCTTGTCGGCATAGGGCAGCATCTGGATGCGCGCCCACATCTTGCTCAGCAGCAGGTCCATATTCTCCATGGCGCGGCGCGTCAGACGATGCATCGGGCCATAACTGTGACCGCTGCGGTCGGGCTCCTCAAAGTAGGCCATCACCAGATGGGGACGTTCCTTCTCGGGCATACTCAGCAGGCGCAGAATCTCATCCACGCGGCTCTCAAAATCGAGTTGTTGGGTCTGGTAGTCTCGCCAGTAGGTAGGATGCTCGCCCTTGATGGCCACATCGCTGCCTACCCAGAAGACGGCTGCCGTCTTCACACCCTGATGCTTGGCAGTGAGCCACACGGGGTCGCCGCCGTAATAATTACCGTCGGCTCGCGTCACGGCATTTTTGAGCGAATATTCCACGCCCTTGTCACGATCCCAAAACGAGTTGGCGATGATGCCATGGTGGTCGGGGGTGAGGCCCGTGGCCAGGGTGTAATGGTTGGGGAAGGTCTTGCTCGGGAACGACGGTTGCATCACCGCCTTGACGCCCTCGCGCGCCAGTTGCTGCATGAAGGGCACATCATAAGTGTCCAGATAGTCCCAACGCAATCCATCGAGCGAAATAATCACCGTGTAGGTATCACGACCGGCAGCCATCGCATGCCACGGCAGCATTACCATCAACAATAACAGATAAAACAGTCTTCTCATTTTCATATCGCTTTCTCTTTAAAGTATCCTATTGTAACTGCCAGACGTGGTGCAGCAAAACAACTTTTCTCATGATTAATTTACTCTTCTTGTTTCCCACAAAGGTAGAGAATAATTGTGAATCATGCAAGATAATCCACCGAAGAATGACCGCCACGCGGTGGCAGCCATCATTACCAGCCAGTATAACAAGGGAGGGGTGCCACCTTGACGGGGCGCCCCTCCTGGTTCAGTTCATATTACCCAAATCTTACTGGGCCTTCTTGTGTGAGAAGTAGATACCGTTGGACAGTTGAGGAGTGCCCTTGAAGGTAGTCTTCACACCAATCACGGTGAGTTCGTCACCAACGCCGATACCCAGGGTCTCGAGCAGGTTCTTGCGGTTGTCGCCGGTAGCACCCCAACCGGGATAGCAACCATAGACGTAAACCTGGTTGGTAGCATCCTCCAGATAGAGGTTGCCATAGGTGGGATTGGCGATCTCGGTGATGTTACCAGTCAGCATGTAGTAAACATCAGCGTTGTCCTCCTTGTCGAGGAACTCATCGATGGTCACGGGGGTCACAGGCTTCACGCCCTCCAAAACGGCACCCGTCATCTGGGCCGTGCCCTTGTACTCACCACGCTTGCCCACGAGGGTAACGATGTCACCGACCTTCAGGCCAGCAGCCTCAAAGTCGCCCTTAGCGCCGATACCGTAAACGTAGGTCTCACCCGACCAGTCACGGATATAGACATTGCCATAGGCGGGGTTAGCCACGCTGGTGATCACGCCAGTGATGCGATACTGGGTGTCGCCGGTTTCTGCAGCGAGGAAGTCGGCTACCGAGCACTCAACGATGGAGCCCTTCTGGTAGATGGTTGCCTCGGCGGTATATTCCTGACCCTTGTCGTCGGTGGTCTTGAAGACTACCACGGCACTGCGGTCGCCACCGAGGTTGGCGCCAGCGCGGAAGGTTACCACGGGCTCTGCGCCACCGGCAACGGAAACGATACCCAGCCAGTCCTTAGCAGCCTCGGGCACCTCTACCGATACACCATTGTTGGTCTTGCAAGTCAGGTTGACGGCTACCGTACCACCCTCAACGGGGATGGTAGCGTCTTCGGGATCATAACCCTCGACCTTAACCAGCGACTTCTGGATCTTGACAACGGTAACGTTAACCAACTCGACGGTTCCGTTATACACGCTCTTGGGACCCTCGACGGTAACGATGTCACCCACCTCGAGGCCAAGGCTCAGGAAGTTCTTCTCATTGCCCTTGGCATCCAGGGTACCATAGATGTAAACCTCACCGGTCTCATCGCGCAGATACCAGTTACCATAGGTGGTGTTGACGATCGAAGCCACGACACCAGTCACGCGGTAGTTCTTGCTCTCGGGACCGGCAAGCACCTCGGCGCAGGTAGCCTCATTAACAACAGCGAGACCTTGGATCACGTTGATGGTCTGGGTCTTGCCAGCGCAAGCAATGTGCAGTACGGTGTTACGGCCATCCGAAGCAGCAGGAGCGGTGAAGGTCACCTTGCTCTCGCCAGCGCCGCCATTCATCGGGCTGATGGTCAGCCACTCGGGAATTTCCTCAGCATCAAACGACCAAGCCTCCTTGGCATTGACGGTAATGGTGTTGGAACCACCGTTCACATCGATGCTAACATAGGAAGACGAAACCTGGATCTCATCGAGCAACGTCATTGAATCGTCGTCCGAGCAACTTGTCAGCAAGGCGACCAATGCAAAAAACGAAAGAAAATATTTAAGTTTCATAATATATGTATTCTGTGACTTTGAATTAGTTGAAGATGTACTTGATACCGATAGAAGCATTCCAGCACTGACCGATCGACTTGTTGGGAACGAAGGTCTTGGTGTCGCCATTGATCGAACTCGGAGTCGAGAAGGTGGGATAACCCTGAGCGTCTACGCCCTCATACTTGAGGATGCGGGGATCGCTGCCGATCTCGGGGTTGAGATACTTGCTCACACCCCAACTCGAGTTGAAGAGGTTCATCAGGTTCTTGATGTCGAAACTCAACTGCAGGGTGTGCTTTGCGCCACACACGTTCAGCGAGAAGTCGTGCTTGTAACTCAGGTCAATGCGGTGAACCCAGGGGCTGTACAGGCTATAGGCCTCGGCATACTCGCCCTGGTGCTTGCTCAGGTAACTGTTGTTGTGCACATAGTCCATGAAGCGGTTCTTGCTGTCTTCGCTCACAAAGCGGAACTCACGGCTCTCGACCTGTGCATCGGTGGGGATGTACAGAGCGTCGTAGTTGTAACCGTCGCCGTTCATGTCGTTGGACATCATGTAGGAGTAGTTGTAACCGCCGCGCCAGGTCTCATAGATCAGGCCATAGTGGTTACCGCTGCGGTCGTGACCAGTTGCCGAGAAGACGAAACGGTCAGGAGTAACATACTGCGAGTTGTGCAACTTGATGTTGTTGGGACCCTCGACGGTGGGAACATAGGTAAAGGCACTCTCGGCAGCGCTACCGGGCATACCGGTGACTTCCTTATTAACAGTGTGGGTGTAAGCAGCCATCAGGCTCAACCACTCAAACGGGCGGGCATTGATGGTCACGTTGCCGATCCAACCATAACCACGGCTGGTGTTCTCCAGAACGAAGGCCTTGGTACCGCGACGGAAACCAGCGGGGAAGATGGGACGGTTGTCAACGCCGTTGAAGCGGGCATAACCACCCACGCTGGGCATGCTCCAGTCACTGATGCTGGCAGCATTGATGTTCTTGTTGAAGATACCCTCAACAGTTACGGTGAAGGGGAACGATACGGGCACGTTGTAGTCAACGGCCAGCGAGGTCTTCCATACCATCGGCATCTTGAACTTGGGATCCACAGCGCTGATCGACGAGGGCACGGTACCCATGTCGCTGGTCACGTTCTCGGGATAACCCATAGCGATGAGTTTGCTGCGCAGGGCGTCGATCGTGGCCTTGCCGTTGGCGTCGGTCACCAGACCGCCGGCAAACTGGCTCATGTCGATGTAACGGTTACCCTTGGCATCGGTAGTGTAAGCACCACTGTAGTTCTCATAGCCACGGGTGGGAACATAATTACCATCCTTGTCGAGGCCACCGATCTTGGTGTTGCCATTGAGTTGTGCCTGATACTGTACCAGACCACCGTTGGTGGGCATGTTGGTGAAGAATACCAGAGGCAGACGGCCCGAGAACAGACCCGAACCACCACGCAACTTGAGGCTGTTGTTGCCCAGAACGTCCCAACTGAAACCAACGCGCGGTTGGATGATCAGATTGCTGTTGGGCCACTTGCCAGTGTCGATGTGACGTACATTACCGTTCTTGTCATAGTAGTCAAGTGCCAGGATAGCATTGTTGGTGATCAGGTCACCATTGTTGAAGAACAGACCATCGAGACGCAGACCGTAGGTCAACTTGAAGTTGCGGGTCACGTTCCACTCGTCCTGTGCATACAGGCCGGCCTTGTTGAACTGCACGCGGGCAGCAGGCTTGGTCTCGCTACCGTAACCGTAGGTCAAGCAAACGACCTCGGGGGTAGCGCCGTTGATAAAGTCGTCAACGCTGTTGTAGCGGTAGTAACCGGTACCATTACGCATATACTGGTTGTCGGCCATCTGATGCTCAAACGACAGACCACCCATGATCTTGTGGTTACCATAGTACCAGGTGAGGTCGTCACGCAGGTTCCAGATGGTGTTGTGAACGGCGTTGTTCCAGGTAAACAACTCATAACCCAGGGCCATGTAGTTGTCCTTGGTACCAAATTCATCGGTCATGGCGATGTCGATGAAGGGGAACTCGCTCGAGTTGGTGGTGCGGATATCGTCCAGTTTGGAGTAGGTTGCCAGGAACTCGTTCGACAGGTTGTCAGTCAAGCGGCTGTTCAAGTTAGCCGAGAAGGAGTGTACCAGGTTGTCCATGCCATACATCGAGTTGGCGAAGGAGAACGAGTACATCGACACGCGGTAGTTGGGCAGGCGGGTACCACCGTCCATCGAGGTGCCGTTGGGGTTGCTCCAGTAGCGGTTCTTGGTGTAGTTGTAACGCAGCGACAAGTGGTGGTCATGGTTGATGTTCCAGTCTAAGCGGGCCAGCAACTTGTAGTTGTTCTCGTCGGCGGGGAAGTTGGTATAGGAACCCGTGTCATAACCGTACTTGTTCATCACGTGATTCTTCACGCGCTCCAGGTCGGCGACCGTGGTGCGAGAGATAAACTGATCAGCGTTGCCCACACCATCCTGAGAAGCGCGCCAGCGGTTCACGATGGTGGGTTGCTTGGTCATTTCACCATTGACAAAGAAGAAGACCTTGTTCTTCCAGATCGGGCCACCCAGGGTGAAGCCGTAGGTAGTCACCTGATCCTTCTCGCGGGCTGCTGCCAACTGCACGCGGTCAACAGCGTCGCCACGCATGTTCTCGTTGCGGTGGAAGATGTAGGCACTGCCGCGGAAGGTGTTGGTACCACTCTTGGTGATGGCGTTAACACCACCGCCGATGAAGTTGGTCTGACGAACGTCGTAGGGCGAAATCACAACCTGCATCTCCTCGATAGCCTCGATGCTGATGGGGTTACCACCACCAGGCAGGTTCTCGCTCAGACCGAAGTTGTTGTTGAAGTTTGCACCATCGACCGTGAAGTTTGCCAGACGGCCATCGGTACCAGCAAAACTCATGCCGTTGCCACCGAAGGGCGACAGACGGGTAACGTCGGTCAGGCTGCGGGTAACGGTAGGCAGGTTGCTGATCTGTGTGCTGTTAATGTTGGTGGCAGCACCAGTCTTCTCGGCACGGAACTTGGTAGCCTGCGAGGTAACGACAACCTCACCGAGAGTGTTAGCGTCAACGCTCATGTCAACATCCAGGTCATAGGTCTCGGCCAGTTGCAGAGTAACATCCTGAATCTGACGGGTTTGATAACCGATGTAACTCACTGTCACGGTGTAGGGGCCACCAGGACGCATACCCTTGATCGAGTAGCGGCCGTCCATGTTGGTGACGGCATTGTACTGGGTGCCAGAGGGCGTGTGCAAGGCGGTAACCGTAGCGCCGATCATCGCCTCCTGATTTTCATCGGTCACAACACCCGACAGGGCCGAGGTTGTCACCTGTGCACTCGATGCCAATGCTACAAAGAACATTGCCACTAATGCCAAAAGTTTAACTGTTTTCAACATACAATTAAAATAGATTTGATTGTTAATAAATGATTAATTATAAAAATTATGTATTTTCTGTAAAAAAATTCAGCGCTACATTAGTGGTCAGTATCCCAACTAACATAGCGCTCTTGTCGCTAGAATCCCTATCTTGCAGCGGGTTATGGTGCTGCATAGCCGCACCCGAGCCGCAAGTTATACTAAAGGGTATGCTGTATGAATGAATCAACATTATTGTATAACTGTCAAATCCAAGCGCAAAATTACTCTTTTTTCTGCATCCGACAATCATGATTTGGTAAGATTTTTTCAACAATTTTATGCTTTAACACATTTAACCAAAAAAAAATCAAAATCCCGGCCGGCATCACTTCTTGATGCGGTCGGGATGCTGTGCAATAAAAGCCTTCCACGACTTGCCGCCTCGCGTCTGCACCGGCTTTTGCCGCTCATAGAAGTGGCACAGTGCGGCAGCCAGGGCATCGGTAGCATCCAGCAGATGAGGCATCTGGGAATCGTCGATGCCCAGGGTGCGCTGCAGCATCATCGCCACCTGCTCCTTGCTGGCTGCGCCATTGCCAGTGATGGCCATCTTGATTTTGCGAGGCTCATACTCGGTGATGGGGATTTCGCGGTTGAGGGCAGCCACCATGGCCACACCCTGGGCTCGGCCCAACTTGAGCATCGACTGCACGTTCTTGCCATAGAACGGCGCCTCGATGGCCATCTCGTCGGGCAGATACTCCTGGATCACACCGCTCACGCGCTCATAGATGTGCCGCAGTCGCATGTAGTGGTCCTCCATGCGGTTGAGTTGCAGCACGCCCATGACGATGAGTTCGGCCTTCTTGCCGTTGACGCCCAGCAGGGCATAACCCATCACATTGGTGCCGGGATCGATGCCGATGATGATATTCTGATATTCCTTGTCCATGATTGTCGCCTGCAAAGTTACCAAATTTTTCCCGTATGACCGACAACATGGGCCACTAATCAGGCGACTAGCGCGACACGCCCATCGTTCAGGCATGTCGCGCTCATGTCCTTGGGGCTCCTCAGCGCCCGCTTGCCGGCTGGCCGATCACCAGCGGCCACTCAGCAGATAATCGATCAGGGCTGTCACATCGTCGATGGTGACGGCACCACTCTGGTCGCAGTCCGCACCCGCCAAGTCGATAGCGCTGCCGTTGCCGCTCAGCAGGTAATCGATCAGGGCTGTCACGTCGTCGATGGTGACACGGCCATCGCGGTCCACATCGCCGCGCAGACTTGCTGTCCACTTCTCCACCACCAGGATGCCCTGGCTCAGATAGAGCGTCAGGTTATACTTGCCTGTTGCGATCTTGAAGGCGTTCTCGCCGGCAACGACATTCAGCGGCGTGCCCAGGCGGGGCTCGCTGATGAGGTAGTCTTTAGAGGTGGCGCCCAGGCGCTTGCCTGCAATTTCGCTCCACGCCGTGGCCGATGAGGCCAGCGCTGTCGAGAAACTGAAGTAACTGTAGCCGCCATAGGGGTCCACCAGGTCGATGGTCGCGGTATATTTCTCACCGTTGTCGGTCGTCATCTCGTGGCCGTTGTTGGGAGCCCAACCAGTCGCATTGATGTTGCCCAGCACATAGACATGCTCATAACCGCTGCTGCCCATGCCGCCGTAGCGCTCGGTCACGTCGAGATAGGTATCGGCTGCGGCATAGTTGTAGCCCGTCAGTTCGCTGTTAGGATATATAATGAACGCATCGCGCGCGAGCGTAAGCGTAGACGTCTGGTTCTCAAAGCCTCCCTGACCGTTGTTGAAGATGACACTCACCTGGTCGGCATCCACATGCAGGCAGTACCACTCGATGTCATCCACCACGACCTTGTCCAGGCTGCTGACGGCCTTGCCGGGCCAGTTGTCGCCAGTCACGCTACCGCTTGCAGTCCAGGCCCAGATATGGGCATTAGCCATGCTCGACTTGACATACACGTTGATGCCCGTGGTGGGCGCTGGAGTGATCGTGTAGATGTAGTGCTCGACGTTCTCGACCTGGTCGCCGTTGAGCACGCCCACCTTGAGTGTCGTGTTCTCGTCAAAGGTCATCGTCGTCGAGGCAGTCAAGGTGGCGCTAGTGACTGTAGGCTCGCTGCCGTCGGTGGTATAGACCAGAGTCGTGCCTGCCGCACTCGGCGACACCGTCAGGCTCACGCTGCCCACATAGTTGCCGGCGGCCTTGCTCACCACGGGATAGCCCAGTATGCGGCCGTCCTTGCCCACATGCCTCCAGTCGATGCCGTTGCTGATGTACAGGTTGTAGCCGTCACCGCCCTGCACCAGGGTGTAACCGCTGGGAGTGCCATTGCCTGTGGCACCACCCACCTGCAGATACAGATTGCCTCGTGTGCCCTGGGTCTCGATAATGTAACCGCCACCACTCTCACGCTGCGTGAGCAGGGCGCTCTGGTTGTGGACACCGGCCGCGCGGCGGGCCTTGATGCAGTTATTGATCTCGCTGGCATACACCAGGTAGTGCTTGTAGAAGATACACGGCGTTCCAGGCATGGCCAGGATAAAGGCGTTGGCGGGCATCACGTTGGTCTTCAGGCAGTCGTAGTTGCCGCTCTGGCCCGTATCGTGGTTGTCGACAAAGGTCACCGAGTAGCGCTGGTAATCGGGGTCGGCTGCGAGGCCCTTGTCGTTGAGGGCGCTCCACGTGCCGCCGCCAAAGGCCGACTGCATGGGATACTTCAGCGCGAAGTCAAACACGGCGGTCTGGATGCGGTCGTCCTGCTTGGTGCTATTGAGCCACCAGCGCAGCGTCTCGGCATTGCCGTCCCAATACTCGCCCACCGAGAATGCAGGCTCGCAGGCCTGGTTATACAGGCCCGTGTAATAGCCCGAATAGCCCTTGCACATGTCGTAGCGGAAACCGTCATAGCCCAGTTCCTGCATCAGGTAGCGCTGATAGGTCTTGACATTTTTCTGCACATTGGCGCTGGTGTGGTCCAGATCGCGGCTGCCGTCAAAGTTTTCTCCCTCGTCGGCCGCGCCGGTAGCGGCATAGCCTGCTGCCACACACTCGTCGGTGCTGCAGATGTCGGCCATCGACCACGTCATGCTGTAGGTCTCGCCCGTGACCGGGCCAGTTACCGTCTCACTGGCCAGGTCCACCCAGCCGTTCTTGCCGCTCTTGTGATTGATGACCAGGTCCATAATCACGCTGGTGTTGTGACGATGCAGGGTCGAGATCATGTCACGCAACTGAGCCTCAGTGCCAAACACGCTGTTGTGCTTCAGCCAGTACACGGGCATATAGCCCATGGTCTGAGCCGTGCCGCCCGCATCGATGCTGCCCGAGTTGGGCACCCACACCACGTCGAAGTACTGTCCCAACTGCTGCGCCTTGTCGGTCAGCGAGGTCCAGCGTGTGGCTTGGTAACTGTCCCAATAGAAGCCTTGCAGCATCACGCCACCATACATAGCCGGCCAGCCGCGGCCAGCAACGGTGCCGCCTCCGCTCTCGCGTGTGATAGTGGTGGTTCGGCCTGCCATGTCAACCGTCAGCGAGTAGGTGCCAGCAGGGATGCGGAACGCCACGTCCACATCCACACCCAGGGCGTTCATCGCGATGGGCTGCCCCAGCATGGTCGGCGTCACCCAGAAGTCTCCCTGGCTCACAGGGGTCATCCGGTAGGCCTTGATGCCATCCCAATCGCTGCTGCTCGAAGCCAAGCGCGTGGTAAAGGAGAAGTAACTCACCGCGGCATCCTCCTCGCTGTGCTCGCCGTTAAAGGTCACCGTGGCCGTAAACACGTTACCGTCGGTCGTCGTCATCGGCACCCCCACACTCGGGTTCCAACTGTTGCCTTGAACCTCGCCCAGGATATAGAGCGCGTCGGTGGCGGCACTGGCAGGGTGAGCCAGTCCACAGGCGACAATCATCAGTAATAGAGTAAAAAGCGTCCGTAGTTTGGTCATAATACTAATCAGATATCTATTATTATAATTATAATAGTTTTTTGGTTATTCAGATGGTGAGGGCTGCAGGGCTGCCCTGTTGCGGATTCTCGTCCCCAAAATTAATGATTCTTATCGGCATACAGTCACGTATCGGCGCCTAGCACTGCCAAAAAAACGCGCAAACGATTGCACGCCAGCGCCTACGTGCTAGACCGGGGTCCCTTCCCACCCATCCGGCACGATGCAACCCGGCAACGCCATATCGGGCATCCGCCAACTAAAAACTAACAACTAAAAACTAACAACTAAAAACTAACAACTAAAAACTTTATAGTACCTTTGTGGCGCAATTAAGACGACACAGACATGAAGAAGTTGGTGATTTTCGATCTGGACGGCACGCTGCTCAACACCATCGAGGATTTGGGACAAGCCGCCAACTATGCCCTCGAGCGTAACGGCTATGCGACACACAGCATGGCCAGTTACCCCTATTTTGTGGGCAATGGTGTGAGGCGGCTCATGACCCGCGTGCTGCCCGAGGACGCCCGCGACGACGAGAACGTGGATCGCGTGTTGGGCGACTTCATCGAGTATTACGACGAGCACTGCATCGACTTCACCAAGCCCTACAACGGCATGCCCGAACTGCTGCAGGACCTGCGCGACATGGGCGTGGCCATGGCGGTCGCCAGCAACAAGTACCAGAAGGCTGTGTCCAAGATCATCCCCCACTACTTCCCCGACATCGACTTTGTCGCCATCGAGGGCCAGAAGGAGGGCGTCAACGTCAAGCCCGACCCCTCGATCGTCTTCTCGATTCTGGCCAAGACCAAGATGGCCAAGGCCGATTGCCTGTATGTGGGCGACAGCGGCGTGGACATGGAGACAGCACGGCGCGCCTGCATCGACTCGGTGGGCGTGACCTGGGGATTCCGCAGCAAGAAGGAACTCGTCGAGTACCATGCCAACGCCATTGTGGGCAACCCAATCGACATCCTCGACATCGTCGAGAACGGCATCCGCATCAGTTAGATGCCGCCTGCCGGCACTCGGACTGGCCGCTATACGCCACTGGACATAAACAACACTATCACCTGAATCTGAAAACTGAAGACTAGCAACATATGAACTGGCTAACTGAACTATTCATCGGCAACAGTGTGGCACACACCCTGATCGTGTATGCCATTGTGATCGCCATCGGCGTCATCCTAGGCAAGGTCAAGATATTCGGCATTTCGCTGGGAGCCACCTTTGTCCTGTTTTGCGGCATCCTGGTGGGACATCTCGGCGTGGAGGTTGATCCCGCCACACTCAAGTTTATACAAGAGTTCGGTCTCATCCTGTTCATCTTCTCCATCGGTCTGCAGGTAGGTCCCAGTTTCTTCTCCTCGTTCAAGCACGAGGGCATCCAACTCAACGGCCTGGCCATGCTCATCGTGGGGCTGAACGTGGCTGTGGCACTCGCCATCTACTTCATCGCCGGCAACATCACCATCACCGACCTGGTGGGCGTCATGAGCGGCGCCGTGACTAACACGCCTGGTCTGGGTGCTGCCCAGCAGGCCCTGATCGAGACCACCCCCGACACCGCCTCGGGCCTCAACGAGTCGATGTCGCTGGGTTATGCCGCCGCCTATCCCCTGGGTGTGATCGGCATCATCCTGTCGATGGTCATCGTCAAGTTATTGTTCAAGATCAATGTGGACAAGGAGATCGAGGACATCGAGCGTGAGAAGGAAGACAGCCAACTCAAGCCTCACGTGATCACCTATCAGGTGACCAACAGGCTCATCTATGACATCCCCATCACCCGCCTGCATAGCATCATCGACCACAACTTCACCATCTCGCGCCTCAAGCGCGCCGACGGCACGGTCGAGATTCCGCAGGGCGAGACCATCATCCGCAAGGACGACGTGCTGCGCATCGTCATGAGCGCTCACGATCAGGACATCTTCGACGCCATCATCGGTCCGCACGTCGACTTTGACTGGCAACTCGAGACCGCCCCCAAGGGCATCGTGAGCAAGCGCATCGTCATCACTCAGAACGACATCAACGGTCGCAAGATCGGCTCCATACGCCTGCACGAGGGTTATAAGGTCAACGTTACCCGCATCTACCGTGCCGGCGTCGAACTGCTGGCCAGCCCCAACCTGTCGCTGCAAGTCGGCGACCGCCTGACGGTGGTGGGACGTGAGGAGGATGTGGACCGCTTGGGACGCCGCATGGGCGACTCCTACAAGCGGCTGGACCACCCCAACCTGTTCACCATGTTCATCGGCATCTTCCTCGGCATCCTGGTAGGCTCCATTCCCATCATGCTGCCGGGCATGTCGGTGCCCATGAAACTCGGCCTCGCCGGTGGCCCTCTGGTTGTCGCTATCCTTATCGGCCGCTACGGCCACAAGGCCAAACTGGTCACCTACACCAGCACCGCCGCCAGCCTGATGCTGCGCGAACTGGGATTGTGCCTGTTTCTGGCTTCGGTGGGCATCGCCGCCGGCGGACGCTTCGTCTCGACCATCCTGAGCGCCAACGGTGCCATGTGGGTCCTCTACGGATTCCTGATCACCATCATTCCGCTGCTGATTACCGTGGTCGTGGCACGTGGCAAGTTCCGCCTCAACTACTGCACCATCATGGGCCTCGTGGCTGGCGCGACGACCGACCCGCCCGCCCTGGGATATGCCAACACCACAGCCGGCAACGATGCCCCAGCCGTCGCCTATGCCACGGTCTATCCCTTGACGATGTTTATGCGCGTCCTCATCGCCGAACTCATCATCATCTTTGCTGTCGCCTAGCAAGGCAGATTACAACACCCCACTCATAACCCAACCGATAAATAATGCAGATGAACAGTAAACGATATCGTTTCCAACCGCTCGACAAGGTGATTACAAAACAAGAAAGACAAGAAAGACAAGGTCACATCGCAAAGATCAATCAGAATGAGCAGCAGACGCCTGAAAGGCGGCCATCTGAGTAACCCGCAGTAAATCAGGCTGCCGAGCGTGAGCGAGGGAGCCTGATTCACTGCGGGAATTATGGTGTGTAGGAACAGTCGCTGGAGGCGACCCCATTGTCGATGACAGGTTTGGGGTCGCCTCCAGCGACATAGACCGATCTGCAGTTTTCCCGTGTTGACGCAATCCACTTCGCTATCGCTCAGTGCAATGCGTTAACACGGGTTACTCAGAGGCCACCCTCCAGGTGTGTTCCCATAATTAATTGGCTATGATATAGAAGCCCTGCCCAAACCCTGCGGGGCTAATGCGAGTTACACGAATTTAACTCATTGAATGCGATTTTTATCGGGTGAGGCCTACGGCCTGTGCGCCGTGGGGTTACCTCAATTCAAGGCCGCTGGCCTTGCTGGGGTCTTCGACCTCACCGCCCCCACCTGTGATCGGGTGAGCCCTAAAATGAGCAAACGCGCTTCTCGATGACGAGGAGCGCGTTCGCTTTTAGGTCGGTTATGACCCGCTATCTGCATTGAGCCTTGCGGACGGGTCACATGGGTGGATCACATTACTTAACCAGCACCTTCTTGCCATTGTGGATGTAGATGCCTGCGGGCAGGTTGTTAGCATCCATCTTCTGGCCCATGATGTTGTAGTAGGCACCGTTATCCTCGGTGGCAACGCTGATCTCTTCTACAGCCGAATGGGGATCCTTGTCGAGCGTGGTAAAGATCGTGGACTCGGTCCAGTCGCTGTTCTTATCGCCATTGGTGGCCTGTACCTGTACCTCATAGGTCGTCTCGGTATCAAGGCCGGTGAGCACGATGCTGGGCTCCAAGATGCCGTCGATCTCAATCCACTCGGCTTGCTCGCCAGGCTCGCCGATCATCACGTTATCCAGGTTCAGGCGGAACATGTCGCTGCAGTTGAAGTGACGGAAGGCCACATAGCCCTCTTGACCTGCAAACTGACTCAAGTCAACATTGTATTCCTGAATGGGATAGCCAGCAACAAACTCGTCGGATACCTGCACATAACTATCCAGATCTGTGGGATCGCCAGTGGTAACAAATACAGCGAAGTGCTCTTCTGCATAACTGGGATCCTGGCCACATGCCCAGAACGAGAGATTGCCGTCGAAGGTAACCTTCGGGCTGATCAGCCAGTTGTCGGGATTCAGTGCTCCACCCATGTAACTGGGCGAAGTCGCACACTTGTTGCCAAACATCATAATGCCGTCGCCCGAGTCATGTCCGCTATAAACGGGATCCCAGATGTACCAGGTGTAGCCATCGCCATTGGCATCAACGACAGTCCAGCCGCCAGCCACAGGATCGCCAGTTACGCCCTGGTTCTCAAAGTCCTCAAAGAAACTAGGAGCAGCCTCGGGATTGTAGACGCGGTAGCGCAGATTCCACATTGCATCGTCATCGTCGTCCCAAGTGATGGTGGCTGAAGTAGCCAGAGGATCGGCCTCAAGGTTCTCGGGAGTCGTGGGCTCGGGCTCATTAGTGCCAAGGGTGATGTAATCGATAAGAATACGGAACTGATCCGTACAGTTGTAGTGACGGATTGCGAAGCATCCTGTCTTGCCCTCATATTCACTCAGGTCAAAGGTATACTCTGTCCAATCGGAAGGTGCCACGATATCTTCAGAAATCGGCACGAAGTTTTCAAAATCCTCAACAGTTTCAGGCTGGCCACCAACAAAAACGTAAACGGCAAACACATCAGGCCATGAGCCAGAATAGTTCATGGCATGAATCGTCAAGTCGCCCTCAAGGGTTACCTCTGGCGAAATCAGCCAGTTGTCGGGCTCCAGTGCGCCGCTATAATAACTACGGGATGTCAGACTGATGGTACCACCGTTGTAACTGTAGTAGTCATCCACTTCCCAATTGTAGCCATCGCCATCAGCATCATAGATCAGCCAACCGTTGAATTGGTCATCGGTCTCAAAATCCCACAGCATCTGACCACGGTTCATCTTGAACGTGGGCGCAGCGTTTTCATTAACCTTGAAGGGGATGATCTCCTCCATCTGACTGCGATCGTTGCGAGCCATAGCATCGGCCTTGGTAGCCGTTGCCTTCTGGGCCATCATCGGCAAAGCCAAAGCAGCCATTAATCCAAACAATAATAATCTTGATTTCATAGGCAAATAAAAATTTAAAAGTTAAACAATTATGCTCTGTTATCTGCAAAGATATCACATTTTGGCCAAAATACAAACAAATCGTAAATAAAACAGCATCCGTTTATTCACAACTATCATTTTCGATAAGGCCAAAGGAAATTCGGCTACACAACCGCAAAAGTATCAGAAGGGGTAGCCCACCGAAAAGTGGAACTCGCTATCGCGCTTAAACTTGGGGTGAATCAGGGGCCAATGTTCTTGCCCACTTGCGGGATTATGGGCCTTCATTCCCATATCCACACGCACCAGGAAATACTTGAAATCCAGACGGATGCCAGCGCCATAGGCACAGGCAATCTGCTCATAGAATTTGTTCCACTTGAACACGCCTCCCGGCTGTGTCTCATAGTCACGGATGGTCCAGATGTTGCCCGCATCCACAAACAGGCCCAGTTCCACCACCCAGAACAGTTTGGCCCGGTATTCCAGATTGATGTCGAAGCGGATGTCGCCGCACTGGTAGATGAAGTCTTCCAGAACGTTATTGCTGTTGTAACTGCCAGGGCCCAAGGTGCGCACACCCCAACCACGCACACTGTTGGCACCGCCGCTGTAGAAACGCTTCTCAAACGGCAACACGTCGCTATTGCCATAGGGGATGGCCACGCCCGCACCCACATGGAAGGCTATGCTCTGGCGACGGTCAAAGTAGTGGGTAAGGGCATAGTCGGCATCGGCCTTGACATACTGCGAGTAGCGGATGCCCAGTGCCTTGTAACTGCCATTGGCATCGGGTTTCTGACCCAAGAGGTGCGACAAGCCGTTGAGCAGGTTGCCCGCTGTCTCGGCATTGGCGCGGATGGTGAACACATTGCGCTGGAAACGTCCCATCTGCAACACGTTCATCTCGGCCTTGTTGGTTCGGTAGAAGTTGTAGCCCATGCGCAGAATCAGGTGGTCCTGATAACTGTAGAGCAGCAACGGATACTGATGGATGCGGTCAAAGAAACTGTCGTTAAACTTGGGCACATTGATGAAACTCAGGTCAAAGAGCGTGAGCGTGTGGGACATGCGGCGGCTGCGCTCGGTCCACTGGTAGCGCCAAGCACCGCCGGCAATCACGCGGGTGTATTCGGGGCGCGCCTGATAGTCAAAGTTGACGGTAAACGCTGTCGAGGCCTGAATCTTGCGCTTGAACGACTGCCGCAGAAATGGGAACATGAACTTGGGGAAGGTCAAGCCCAATTCGGTCGAGTACTCGCTGTAGTTGTTGTTGATCAGGCCGCTCAAGTTGCCCGAGATGCTCTCGTAGGTCACCTTGGCCTTGGCACTGAAGACTTCGGCACCCTTGAACAGATTGCGGTGCTGATAGTCCACACCCACGCCAAATCCCAGGTCACCCTCGCTGTTGGTGCCCTCGAGCGAGATCGACACCGTCTGCGACTTGTCGGGCTGCAACAGCACATAGGCATCGACCATGAGCAGGCCATCGACCTCGCCCACGGGACGCACGTCGACGTTGATCTGCTTGAGCACGTTCAGGCGGCTCAAGGCGCGGTAGGTACGCGCCACGGCTTCGGCACTATACAAGGCTCCCGGCTCGATGTGGTTGCACTCTGTGATGACACTATGCTTCAGGTAGCGCTCGCTGTCCTCGATCACCTGGACGCCACTGGCCAGGGTCACCGTGTCGGCACCCCACAAGCCGTTGTGCATCGACACCGGGTCGTAGTTGGTCACATACACCACGTCACGCACGGTAAATGGCCGGTGCTCGGTGTAATAGGGCATGTGGTCGTTGCGGTAGGGATCACGGCTGTTAAGCGTCAGGTCCACGGCGCGCGAGCCGGCAGCGGTGTCGGCCGTGAAGGTGATGTACTCCTTGTTGAAGGCAAAGTAGCCGTGGTTGCGCAGGTTTTCGGTAATACTTTGGCGCCACTCGTCCAAGCGGTTAAAGTTCAGCAGGTCGCCACGATGCACGGCAAAACGGGCCGAGTCGGCCAGAATGATCTCACGCAAGTCCTCGTCGGGAATCTGATAGTCGATCGAGCGGATGTAATAGGGCTCGCCCAGCGTCACGTCAAACTCGACACTCGCCTTGCGCTTGGCCGTGTCGGCATCGACGCTGTAATTGACCTGATTGTACATGAAGCCGCGGTTGCTCAGCGCCATGTGCAACTGCTCGGCACTGGCCACCGTGAGGGCGCTGTCGTAGATCACGGGCGGCGTGCCCACACGCTGGATCCAGCGATTGAACCACTTGGTGGAATCGCGGCCCGACATGTTGTATATGGCCAACTGCAATTTGAGACCGCCCAGCACTCGGTGATTGGCGTTCTGGCGCAGATAGTTAGCCAGTTCGTTGGTCTCAACATCGCTATGCGGATCGGCAATCTTGATCTTAACCTTGTCGAGCAGCATCTTGCCTTGAGGCACATGCTTGGTCGATGAACATGACACGAGCACCGCCATGGCAACAATTGCCACGGCGATGCTTGTGATTGTATGGGCGGCAAAGCGCTGCTGCATCGAGCCGTATCTTGTGCCGGCACGGCCTCCTGTGACCAGAAGGCTCGAGGTCGGCTTCTCTACAGACTAAACTTAGAAATTACGCTGAGCCTTCTCGATGAGCAAGTCGAAGCCAGGCTCGCTGCGCAGCGACTTGAGGTTGAGCGGTGACAGGTCATCGTAGCGCAGACGGTACAGGCTGCCATAACCCAGGTCAATAGCCTTCTGGAGATACTCCATAGCCTTGAAGTTATCACCACGCATGGCCATAAAGATGGCAGCATAGTAGAAGTTCTCACCGCCGGGGACATTGCTCAGGGTCACCAACTGCAACCAGCGCAAGGCATCGTTGTCACGGCCCAACTCGCTCAGGCCAAAGCCTTTGAAGTCGTACACGTCATCACTCAAGCGGGCCAGCGTGTTGAAATCCTTCACGGCGAGTTTCAGTTGGTCCATCTTCTTCAGCAGCAGGCCTCGGGCGACCAGTGCCTCGCCATTGCCGGGCTCATTACCCAGAGCGGCGTTGAGGAACATCTGAGCATCCTTGTCCTTGCCTTGAGCCGAGAGCAGGGATGCCTTGGTGATGAGCATCGGGGTGTATTGGGGAGCGACGGTCGAGCAGCGGTTCAGGGCCTCCATTGCGGCATCGTAGTGCTTGCCCTCGCCCACGTTATACTCGGCCAAAGCCTTAACGATGTAATACTCGGGCTGCGAAGGATCCTTCTCGATAGCCTGATCCACATTGAGGATAGCCTCGTCGAAGCGGGCCAACTCCAGGCAGCACTTAGCGATGTTGTAATACACCGTGTGGTTGTCATACAGGCCATTGCGCTTGATGTAGTTCAGGTCCTGCAAGGCCTGGCCGTAGTGCATGTGGTCCATGGCGATGTTGGCGCGCAGATAGCGATACATGCCATTGTCGGTCGACTTGTCCGACAGATCGGCCAGCGTCTGCATCACTGCGTCGTAGTTCTTGTCGCTCAAGTCAAACAGTCGCTCGACGGCATCACCGCCGTTGCCCACCGACATACCCAGCAGCAGGTCAACCACTGCAGCCTCGATGTTGCCCTGGCGGGTGTTGATGTCAGCACGGTTGATGTAAACCTGAGGCTCGGCGCGGAACAGTTCCACGGCCTTGTCAACCTGCTCGAGGGCGCCCTTGACGTTGCCTCGGCTCTGCTCTACCTGAGCCAGACCGTACATGGCATCATAGTTCATGGCCTCGGCACGCAGGATGGTCTTGAACGACTTCTCTGCAGCATCCAGATTGCCGGCCTTGAGATTGGCCTTGGCGATCATGTCGGTGCAGGCCAGAGACTTCGGCTCCAGTTCCTGAGCCACGCGCAGGTCGGCCAGTTCGCTCGTGTAGTCCTGACGGGCCTCGCTGATGCGGGCGCGCAGGATGTACTCATCAAAACGCAGTTCGGTGTCGGTCTTGGGCGTGATCAGCAGTGCTTGGTTGACATCGGCAATGGCGGCGTTGTAGTCGCCGTTGTAATAGTGCTGATGGGCACGGGCAAACAGTGTGTTGTAATCGTTGGGATTCTGGGCCAGATGCTCGTCATAGACTTTCATCACGGCGTTGGTCACCTTGTCCCTGAGGGCAGCATCGCTGCTCTGGGCCACTGCGGTCATTGCGCACATGGCGGCAATGATCGACAGGATAAACATTCTAGTAAAATTCATAGCGCTATATTTGGATAGTGTAATTAATAATCTGAGTTGACACTGTTATAGTTTGTTGTCGATCTCGTTCATCACCTCACGCAGTCGAGACAGGCGGGTGAGCAAGCCCTCGAGCAGATCCAGACGCAGCATGTTGGCGCCATCGCTCTTGGCCACCGAGGGATCCTGATGCGTCTCGAGGAAGATGCCGTCGGCACCCGAGGCGAGTGCAGCGCGTGCCATCGTCTCGATGAGTTCGGGACGGCCACCGGTCACGCCACCGCCCTGATTGGGTTGCTGCAGCGAGTGGGTCACGTCCACGATCACGGGCGCAAAGGCCTGCATAACAGGCACACCACGGAAGTCCACCACCAGGTCTTGGTAGCCAAAGGTGGTGCCGCGCTCGGTGATGGCCACATCGTCGTTGCCGGCGTCACGCACCTTCTGCACAGCAAAGCGCATCGATTCCGGAGCCAGAAACTGGCCCTTCTTGATATTGATCATGCGGCCTGTGTGGGCTGCTGCCACCAGCAACTCGGTCTGCCTGCACAAGAAGGCGGGAATCTGCAGCACATCTACATACTCGGCGGCGATATCGGCCTCGACGGGCTCGTGGATATCCGTCACCACGGGGATGCCAAAGGTCTCGCGCACCTTGCGCAGGATGCGCAGAGCCTTCTCGTCGCCGATGCCGGTAAAGGAGTCCATGCGTGAGCGGTTGGCCTTGCGGTAACTGCCCTTGAACACATAGGGGATGCCCAGCGACTGGGTAATCGTCATTGCCCGCTCGGCTATTTCCATCGCCATCTGTTCTCCCTCGATCACGCAGGGACCTGCCAGCAGGAAGAAGTTGTGTCGCGGCGATGCCAGTAATTCGTTTAACATAGTGTTATATCTCTTAATTGTAAAGTTGCAATCTTATTTTTTAAATTTTTTAAAAAACAAGCCATTGTCTTGGTCGGGTCACCCTCGTGACGCGGCGTCGAGCGTGTGGATGGCAGCCACGGCCACCATGCCGGCCGTCTCGGTGCGCAGGCGGCTCTCGCCCAGCGTCACTGCGCTGAAGCCGGCTGCTGTGGCAGCCTGCACCTCCTCGGGGCTGAAGTCGCCCTCGGGGCCGATGAGCACCATCACGTCCTGGCCAGCGGTATAGACGTCGGCCAGCGTGCGGCGTGCCTCACGCGGCAACTGCTCGTCGCAGTAGGCGATGCACCGCACACCGCTCCATGGCTCGGCAATGACCTGCTCCACAGGCGTCATCTCGTCGAGTCGGGGCAGGGTCGCCTTGAGCGACTGCTTCATGGCCGAAACCATAATCTTGCGCAGGCGCTCGGTCTTGAGCACCGTGCGCTCGCTGTTATGGCAGCGCAGCGGCACAATGCGGTCCACACCCATCTCCACACACTTCTCTACAGCCCACTCGATGCGGTCCAGATTTTTGGTCGGCGCGATACCCAGCACAATGCGGTGTCCCCAGTGCGGGGGCATGTGCCGCTCGTCGATCACCTCCACGGCGCACCGCTTGTGATGAGCCATCGTGATGCGGCAAACATAGAGCATGCCCTGGCCATCGACCACCTCGATGGTGTCGCCGTCGACCATGCGCAGCACCTTGACGCAGTGCTTGGAGTCTTCCTCGCCCAGGGTCAGGGTGGATGCTATGTCAGGACAGTAGAAGCGATGCATAGTGGTTCTCGGATGACACGGTTAGTCTCAATACAACGGCGCTTGTTGTGTATCTGTCTGGATAATTGAGCCGGTCAGGACTTATTGCTGACGCTCATGCTTGTACTTGAACAGGAACATGAACGACACGGCCACTACCAGAGCGAAGGAGGCGAAGATGTACCATGCCGTGCTCCAACTGGTGGGCGTGTTGCCTACCAGGAAGCCATCCTCGGTCCAGTGGCACAGGCTGTTGACAATCGCGCCCGCAGCCAGCGTGCCGATAGTAGCGCCCAGGCCGTTGGTCATGAGCATGAACAGACCCTGAGCCGAAGCCTTCACATCGGGAGCGCACTCCTTGTCAACAAAGATACCACCCGAGACGTTAAAGAAGTCGAACGCAACCCCATAGACCACACACGAGAGCACAATCAGGATCACACCCGGGAAGGCGGGATTGCCGGCACCGAAGAAGCCAAACCTCAGCACCCAAGCAAACATAGCGATCAGCATCACCACCTTGATGCCGTAGCGCTTCAGGAAGAAGGGGATCAGCAGGATGCACAGCGCCTCGGCAATCTGCGAGAGCGACACGAGCATCGTCGCATTGTTGGCGCCGAAGGTGTCGGCCATCGCGGGATCACTCTTGAAGTGGGTCAGATAGGGAGTGGCAAAGCCATTGGTCACCTGCAGGGACATGCCCAGCATCGCCGAGAAGATGAAGAACATCGCCATCTTCTTGGTCTTGAACAACTTGAAGGCGCTCAAGCCCAGCGAATCGGCCAGCGACTGAGACTCCTTCTTGACGAGTTTGCACTCGGGCAATGTCATGCAATACAGGAACAGGACCACACTCAGCAGGCCCGATACCATAAACTGCATGTAAGTGTACTGGAACTTGTTGGCGTTCTCACCCAGGGTAAAGCCGAAACTGCCACCGTCAAGCACGGCACAGTTGACAAACCACATCGTGCAGATAAAGCCGATGGTGCCAAACACGCGGATGGGCGGGAAGTCCTTCTCGGTGTCCATGCCATTGTCCTTGAGGATGGTGAAGGCTGTGGTGTTGGCCAGCGCCAGCGTGGGCATATAGAAGGCAACACTCAGCGTATAGAGCGTGATGAAGGCAGCCTTGTCGGGCATCGGGTTGGTCATACCCATATAAGCCAGAGCAATCATCGCCAGACCGGCAATCAGGTGGCAGATGCCCAGCAGACGCTGCGGCTGGATGTACTTGTCGGCAACAATACCCATGAGTGTGGGCATGAAGATCGACACGATACCCTGGATGGCATAGAACCACGAGATCTCGGCACCCATGCCGGCACGTCCCAGATAATTGCCCATGCAGGTCAGGTAAGCGCCCCACACGGCAAACTCCAGGAAATTCATCACGATAAGTCTCAACTTAAGATTTTTCATAAGAACCTGTTTATTTAGTGAATTGATATTTTTTCAACTGGCAAAAGTAATAAAAATCCGCCAACTATTCCTCATTTTGCGAGGGATTAGTTTTCTGGGCGATGATTTTTTGGATTCGGGCGGCTTTTTCGTATTGTTCCTTGAGGACATACTGCTGCATGCGGCGCTCCAGTTTCTCGACGGGCAGGTCCTCAAGACGCACGTTGTGCTGGGGCTTGTAATCACCGTCACGGCGCCACTCATAACTGGTGAGGGACATCACCTCGGGAGTGGTATAGATCGAAGCCCCCACCCGCAAGGCAATGGCGATGGCGTCGCTCGTGCGCGAGTCGATGTCGACCTCCACGTTGCCGTTGGTCACGTGCAGCATGGCGGCAAACACACCGTCCTTGAAACTATAGATAGTAACATACTGCAACTCAATACCATACACATGAAACAGACTCACAAACAGGTCATGCGTCAGGGGGCGTGACGGCACCACTTGCTCCAGCCGAACGGCGATGGACTGAGCCTCGGCGGCACCCACCACGATGGGGATGCGGCGGGCCTGGTCGGGCGTGCTGTCGGCATTCTCGAGCAACAGGGCATAAGCGCCGGGCTGCACCTCGCTACGCGTGATGCCGAGCACCTTGAGTTCAATCAGATTATCTTTTTCCATTGCTATGATCGGTATAGTAGTATTCTTGATTGGCTATCGTGATGCAAAAATAGCGACATTTGGCGAGTAGCACAAAACATTAGGGATTTTTTTAGATTTTTCAACGCATCAGGCGGTCATAGTCCAGCCCGTCATAGATGATACGCGGCCCTGGGCTATAAGACGGGTGCAGCACATTGCGTGTGCTATCGCTCCACTGGCAGCGCGTCTGGCCCAGCCACAGCATCATCTGGCCCAGATCATCGCTGGTCAGGGGTCGCGAGGCCGCAGCAGTCAGGGCACGGGCACGATCGGGGTGGCGCTGCAGATAGATGGGCGAGCACCACACCAGCAGCGGGATTTCGTTCTCGTAGCGCACCATCTGGGGCGTCTTGTGCGAGTCGTGGTCACGCTCCATGAAGTCGCGGTAGTCATACACCTCCTCGCCGTGGTCGCTGAGCATCACCACCACGGCATTGCGCGAGCGGTAATGGTCCAGGATGGCGGCCAGCACATAGTCATTATAGCGTGTGGCTCGCGCGTAATCCAGCATCACCTGGCGCCGCGTCTCGTCGATATAGGGGGCGGTGGCGTCGGGCACATCGGCGGGGCTCCACACCTGCCACTGGGCCGTGTGCGGGTAGCGGGCATCATAGGCCGTGTGCTGCCCCATCAGGTGGAAGATCACCAGATTGCGGGCTGCAGGTCGCCACTTCGAGAAATAGTCACTCACCAGGTCACCGTCCATCAGATAGGTGGTGTCGTTGACTGCATGATACACCGCGCTCACAATCGAGGGTGAGAACAGATAGGAGTTGAGCGACAAGGTAAACAATTCGCCCGCCATGAAGTCGCGCTGGTTGTCCCACACGTCGACCTGCCAGCCGGCACGGCGCATGACCGCTGGCCACATGGGCCGCTCGTGCCATTGCTCGCCATGCCCCATGCTATTGAGGCTGAGCATGTTCTTGATAGTCACACTGGTCAGGTTATAGGGGGCGATGGCATCGGTAAACACCGTGAGCAAGCCTCTGTCGCGCTCGGCGCGCATGAGCGGGGAGGTGTCCAGGGAATATCCATACAGGCTAGAACGACGCTTGTTGTAACTCTCGCCGATGACCAGCACCAGGTCCATCGAATCGGCCTGGCAAATCACCGTGCCGCTCGTGGCTGCCTGCAGGGCAAGGCCGATAGCCTTGTCGGTCTCTTGGCGCTGGAATTTAAGGGTCAGCACCGATGAGTGCAGTGTCGAGAACACGTCATTGCTGCGATAGCGTGCCTCCATCATCTCCAGGTCATAGAGCGAGTGGCAGGGCATCACCAGTTTGTGGCCCTGATACATTCCCCAGCCCACCATCACGGCCAGCAGCACTGCCGTCACGCCGGCAGGCACACGGCGCGAGAGCCAGGCTGCCACCGGACGCCGACGCCACTCGGCCAATAGCACGAGCACCAGAGTCAAGGCCACCATCTGCAGGGCACGGCGCGTGCCTGCAGCGCCTATCCAAGCCTGCAGAAACTCGCTGCTCTCGCCACGGTTGGTCTCCAGCAGCAGTTGCAGCACTTGGGGTGTATAAGTCGTATTGAAGTTTTTCCACAGAAACACGCTCACCAGCCACAGAGCCAGCAGCAGCGCATAGAGCACCCACTTGACCACACGGCGACGTGGCAGGGCGGCAACAGCGGCCGTCACCACAGTAGCCACGACGGCCACGACACACATGCTGTTGAGCGTCGACAGCACGAGGCCTAAAGGCAAAACGTGCATCCACCGCACATGATAGTCCACATGATGCCACGACACGGGCACAAGCGTCATTACCATCGTGAGCCACAAGGGCCACTCCTGGGTCACAAGCCGCAGGAGCGTCTTCAGCACAATGGTTATGCGGTCGGTTACAGCCTTCATGATTATCGGATTACTGATTGATTATCGGAGCATTGGCAGGCACAACCTCGAGCGATGGTTAACGTCTGGCACAGCACGCGGGTCAACTGGTGATGATGCCACTGCCGTAGCACAGGTGACCCTGAGGGTCATACACGACGGCAAACTGGCCGGGCGCGATGCCCTGCACGTCCTCCTCACTCTCGATCACCCACTGTAGATCCTCGAGATGGGTGAAGCGGCCACGCATCATGTGGGGTGTGTGGCGGTTCTTGAACATAATCTCCACAGGCCCCTCTACACCCTGCCACGGGTTGCCCGAGATGAAGTGCATCTCGTCGAGGCGCAAGATGCGGCCATACTGCTTGGCGGTGCCATAGCCGTTGGAGACGTAGATGACATTGTCACGCACGTTTTTGCGCACGACATACCATGGTCCGCCACTCAGGCCCAAGCCCTTACGCTGGCCGATGGTGTGGAACCAGAAGCCGCGATGCTCGCCCAGCACACGCCCGGTTTCCAACTCGACAATCGGACCGGGGCGCTCGCCCAGGTGCCGGCGGATAAAGTCGTTATAATCGATTTGACCCAGGAAACAAATACCCTGGCTGTCACGGCGATAGGCATTGGGCAGATGGGCCTGCTCGGCAATGCGGCGCACCTCCTCCTTGGGCAGGTTACCGATGGGGAACATCACATGCTGCAACTGTTCATAGGTGATCTGAGCCAGGAAATCGGTCTGGTCCTTGACGGGATCTACCGCCGTGGCCAGATATTTCACCCCATCCACAACGTCGGTTGTGGCATAGTGGCCTGTCGCAGTCATGTCAAAGTCCTTGCCCCACCGCTGCTCAAAAAAGCCGAACTTGATCATGCGGTTGCACATCATGTCAGGATTAGGCGTAAGACCCTGTTTGACAGTCCTTAGCGCATACTCCATCACGTGGTCCCAATACTCCTCGTGCAGCGACACCACGTCGAGCGGCAGGCCATAGCGCTTAGCGATGAGCGTACACATCTCGATATCCTCCTCGGCGCTGCAATCGCCCTCGTCATTGTCCATGCCGATGCGTATGTAGAACAGGTGAGGCTCCTCGCCCTGCTCCTTCAGTTGATGAACCACCACGGCGCTGTCCACGCCTCCCGATATGAGTACCGCTATATTCATGTTTTGTGTATCGTCTGTTTGTTGATTAGGTTATGACTCCTGTGGCATCCGCTGCACCGCACGGCCACTCGGGGAGTATCAGGCATGGTCCAGGACGTCCTCGTCGCTGGCGCTCTCAGTAAAGTGGGCGGCGATGATGTAGTCCAGCGAAATCTTGCCGGGCCCAGCCAGCAGCATGTACACAAAGATGCCCATAAACATCACGGGATAGCCCGGCTGGAAGTTAAACAACTGGTCGGTCACCGATTCGGGCGACGACATGATCACGCGCTCCGCCACCAGCATCAGTCCCAGCGGGAAGAGCACAGCCAGTCGCATGAGGAAGCCCAGCATGATGCACACGGCACTGAGCAACTCGATAGCCACCAGCACCGTCAACGAAGCCTCGGGCGACAGGCCCATAAACCCATCAAAGGTAGGGACAATCGCATCGATGTTAAGCATCTGCCTGATGCACAGTTGCAGAAACATGATGCCCGTGAACAGGCGCAGGAACAGACGCGACAGGTTGCTGTAGGTGTGTCCGGCGCTATACAGGAACAGATTTTTGAAGAATCGGGTCATAACGGCTGTAATAAAATAAGGATTGTGGGGATTAATAACGAGGATTGACGGCCGACATCAGTCCATCGACCGATAGACTCTTATTGACGATGGTGCGGTTCTCGTCGAGGACATAGCAGCACGGCAGCAGACGCAGGTCGAGCGTGCTGGTCAGCGACTCGTCGCAGCCCACCATCCACTTGTCGGCATAGGCCGATGCTGCCGCGGCCCACTCTGCACTATACTTTTTCGCCTCCAGGCACAGCAGCACAGCGTCGCCCGACTCAAGCAGGGCGTTCAGCGCCACATCGGTGCTCAGGCGCAGGCGGCCGATTGTGCTGTCGGTCGAGTCGTCGACAAAGAGCAGGATATAGGACTTGGCTGCGGGCAACTCGTTCAAGCGATGCTTCAATCCATCGGTGCCAACGTACTCAAAATCAAGCACGGCACCCACCTGCACGGCATTGATGCGAGCCAACTGCGAACCATAGTGGTCACGCACGTCCTTGGGCAACTGCTTGCTAGAGGCCAGCCCCTTGGCAAAAGCAACATAGACCTCGTCGCTCCAGTACTCGGCCTCAACGCCATAGAGAGCCCGCTCGGCAACCTGGCCCAACTTCTGCAGGTTGGTGACATTGGACTGAGCCTTGTTGACCAGATCACGCACCACCATCATCACCACATTGCGGTGAGCATAGCGGAAAAACCCCACAAAGTCGCGGAAAGTCGTCTCAAAGGCCGCATCGTCGGTGATGGGCTTGCTAATGTCGTAATTCTCCCAGAAGTGGGTGATGATGTAGTTGCAACGGCTTTCCAGGTTGGCACACGTGTCGGGCGCCAGCGGATAGGCAAACAGCGTGCCTGGCTGACGCTCGGCCAGTTGATCCTGAGCCATGAGCGCAGCGGCAGACATCGTCAATGCCGTGATTAACAATAAAATACGCTTCATATCAATGTTTTACCGGCCATAGAGGCCACCTTATTAAACTGCTAAATTACTACAATTGCGCTAAACCCTGCCACCTCTTGCCCGAAAAATCTTCTCACTACAACATTTTTTCACATTAACGCGTCGCCTGCCTTGCCCCACCCCATAATTAAGGTGGGGGGATAAGCGTGGATGTTGCAAAACTCGACGCCGTATTTTTTAAATCGGCCTAACGGCCGAGAAATTATTGAAAATATCTATACAAATTGTTCAAAATGATTATTAATCATTTATTTATGATTTTGCGAAATTTGGCTTCGCCGAGCCAACGGTTCTCGCGCTAAGCGCGATCTTCTTTTGGGGTCATAGTTTTGCAATACCTTGACTCCAGAAGAAAAAAAAGATGGAGATGCGCGTCCACACCTCCACCAACGTAAAATAAATTTGGATGGTTCCTCTTGCAATGCAAGCCATGATTCGGGTTATAGTATCAAGTCTTTATTCTATTGGTTCATATTTCGCATCATAAGACAAGTATAAGCGAGATTGATGTTACAAAGGTAGGGTTCAACGCCCTGATCAGATTAGGAAAAGTAAATTTTTCGGTTAGGATTATTTGTGTTTTTTTACCCCGATAGTTGTCATTTTGTGACCGCAATATTTTTCATCCTACTGTTTTCCAGCACTTTGCCAATACAAAAGCGGCCAATTTCCAAAAATTGATTAATTATGTGATATTCAAAAAAAAGCGGTCAACTTGCCACCATTTCCCACAATTAATAGTATCTTTGCAACCTCTCTCAACATCACCATTAACAAAATGCTACTTTTAGCATCACTACCAACTACCATCAATTATTTACATTATTAAAAACAATTTTAGAGATGAGAAGATTCACAACGACCATCGCACTTGCCCTGGTTGCCGCGATTGGCATGCAGGTCATGGCACAGAGTGTGACCCTGCGCGGCATCTACCAGACCAGCCGCGACGACGACTACCCTAACGGTTATTATAGCGAATACGTGGGTTGGAACTACGCGCTGCAGAAAGCCATCTTCCTCGTGCAGCAAGGCGTGTACAAGATACAATGGGACGGCAGCACGCTGTCGATGCCCGTCAAGGACCCCGAGGTGAACAAGAGCGACTTCTACAGCAACGGACAGTTTACCGATAACGACAAAGCGCTGTGGGCCTCCAACTTCAACATGATGTATGCCAACTCGGGCGCCATCGTCCACAATGGCATACTCACCACCATCATGTCGCGCACCGACATGCAGAACCCCGACGGCACCTGGGTCACCAACGACACCAACCGCTTTGCCATCCGCAAGTGGGATGCCCGCACCTATGACCTGCTGAGCGTGGGCGATGACTACCGTCCCGCATGGGACTGCCTGGAGTCGGCCGGCATGGCTGTTAACCCCAAGGACGGCAAGGTCTATGGTCTGTTCCACATCACCAACAAGTATCTGCCCGACTCGATCCTCAACGATCCCGACTTCTTTGCCGATGAGAACGCCGACTCTACCGACAGCGGCTACGCCATCTGCACCATCGACCTCGACAAGATGCAGATCAGCCAGATCACTCCGGGTCTGTACTACCAGAATTTCGTCACCTTTGCCATCAACAGCGAGGGCCGCGCCTTTGCGATGACCAGTGGTGGCACCATCGCCATTCCCAGCGCCGATGGCAAGGTCTATGACATCGATGGCAAACTCACTGGTGCTCATCTGTTTGAGTTTGACCTCCAATCGGGTCTGATGATTGAGGACCACCGTTCCAGCACGGGCTATATGTCACAGGTAAGGCGTCAGGCTGCCTGCTTCAGCAAGAACGACCCCAACAAGATGTATTGGATCGGCTATTACAACAGCGGTATGGGATATGACGAGAACGGCAACTGGAATCCCCTGAGCGACAAGAACTGGATCGAGACAGGCAAGTATGACACGTCGCTCTATGAGGTGGATGTCACCACCGGTGAGGCCACCCGCCTGGCCAATATCGACGACCGCTACATGTTTGCCCTGATGTGGGTAGATGGCGAGCAGGAGCCTGAGACCGTGGCCGTGCGCGGCGACGTGGATGGCAATGGCAACGTCAACATCGATGACGTGACAGCCTTAATCGACTATCTGCTCAAGGGCGGCAACACCCCGCTGAACGGCGACTGCGACGCTAGCGGCAACATCACCATCGACGACGTGACGTCTCTGATCGACTATCTGCTCAAGGGCAAATGGTGATAGTTAACAGAACGGCTTAGCAGCCGTGCATAAAGGATTCTAACGGCTAAAGCCGTGCATAATGGATAAAGGATAAAGGATAAGGGCCGCCCCATTATCCATTATCCTTTATCCATTATGCACGGCTTTAGCCGTTAGAATCCTTTATCCCTTATGCACGGCTGCCAAGCCGTTATTTGATATAGGGACGAATGGCGTCGCGCCAGATCAGGTAGCCCTTGCCCATCAGGTGCAGCCCGTCGTTGGTCAGGTCGGCGCGTAACCGACCCTGCTCATCGGCAAACAGGGGATACAGATCGATCCATGTCACGCCCTGACGGCGAGCCACCTGCTCAAGCAGGACATTGGCCTCGACCACAACGTGGTCACGCCCCTTGAGCAGTTTCCACTCGCGCACGTCGTTGTTAAACGGCAACAGGCTCTGCAGGTAGATTTTGGTCCTGGGAGAGCCCTGCTTGACCATGACGATGAGACGCTCCATGGCGCGGGCAATGCTGTCGGCACTCACATCGTGCGAGATATCGTTGACACCGCTCATGATAAACAACTTGCGCGGTTGCCCCTGGATAATGGGGCCGATGCGGTCGATCAGTCCCTGCACGATGTCACCCACGATGCCGCGGTTCTTGATGTGACGGTTGCCCAGCAACTCGTTAAACTCACAACCGTCGGTGAGGCTGTTGCCCAGCATCACGATGTCCTTCTTGCCAATGGGCAACTCATCGAACAGTGTTGCCCGTCGCGCATAGTAGGGGTCTTGGTTGGCCTGCGCTACTGCCGTGAGGCACATCAGTACCATCATAGCCCACAACAATGCTATCCTTCTCATATTCACATTAATTGACTGGTTACAAATGCTATAGATCGGGCCTGAGCAGCCCTACTCCTGCCAGAGGTCAGCCGTTGCGCACGGCGTCGATGGCCTTCTTGACCGAGCCATGCAATAGCAGCAAGCGTTTAGCCTCCTCATAGGGAAGTTTCAACTCCTCGACGAGCCACCGCGTGCCACGGTCCACAAGTTTCTGGTTGGTGAGTTGCATATTCACCATCTTGTTGCCCTTGACGCGGCCCATCATGATCATCACACTGGTCGAAATCATGTTGCAGATCATCTTCTGTCCCGTGCCGCTCTTCATGCGCGAACTGCCCGTGACAAATTCCGGTCCCACAATCATCTCGATGGGAATCTCGGCGACCTCACTCACCGGGGCGTCGGGATTGCTCGTGATGGCTGCGGTGAGGCAGCCATTGGCCCGCGCGTCGCGCAGGGCGCCGATCACATAGGGCGTCGTCCCCGAAGCGGCAATACCGATAACCGTGTCGAGTGGCGACACGTCATACTCCTGCAGATCTTTCCAACCCTGTTCGGTGTCATCCTCGGCATTCTCGACGGCATTGCGCAAGGCCGTGTCACCGCCTGCAATCAGACCGATGATCCACCCGGGCGACACGCCGAAGGTGGGAGGTATCTCACTGGCATCGAGCACACCCAAGCGGCCACTGGTGCCAGCGCCCATATAGAAGATGCGCCCGCCCTTCTTCATACGCTCGACGATACCCGTCACCAAGCGCTCGATCTGGGGGATAGCCAGTTTCACGGCATCGGCCACCTTGTGGTCTTCCTGATTGATGTCGGTGAGCAGTTCGTGCACCGACTTCTTTTCCAGATTATCATAGAGCGACGCCTGCTCGCTAATTTTCACAAATGCCATAGTCTTATCAAATTTTTATTCATCTTCGTTACGTTTTCTCAAACTTTGCTTGTCGCATGCCAGACAGGCAGCGATGGTCTCACTCGGCTGTGGAGTGGTACTTCACCAGGCCCTCCATGGGGTCTTTGATGACGGTGCCTATGGTGATGCCCAGTGCTTGGGCAGCCTCTTGCAGGACAGCCTTCTCGCACAGGGCGATTGATCCCACAAAGTTGCACGGCAACTCCTTGTAGCCTGGATAACTGGCCACGTTGCGGGTAAAGAAGTCGGTGAACGACCGCAAGACGATGTTGTGGATCGACGGCTCATCGATGTTACGCTCCAGGAAGGGGGCAAACTGGGCCAGGAAGCGGTTTGCGGCAGGTTTGCGATAGACCGACGTGATGATCGTGGTGTAGTCCAGATCGTATTCCTTCATGAACTTGTCGCACAAGTGCTGGGGCAATTGCTTCTTGAGCACATCGCCCACCAGCAGTTTGCCCAGCACGGCGCCACTGCCCTCATCGCCCAGGATATAGCCCAGGGGCGAGACGTTCTGCACCACATTCTCGCCATCGTAGTAGCACGAATTGCTGCCCGTGCCCAGGATGCAGGCGATGCCGGGCTTGCGGCCACACACTGCACGGGCTGCCGCCAGCAGATCACTGGCCACCTCCACCTTAACGGCGCTGACCAAATTGGCTCGCAGCGCGTTGACCACCTGCTGCTTGATCTCGTCAGAGACGATGCCTGCGCCATAGTAGTAGATCTCATCCACCTTGTAGTTGGTCAGGTGAGGCATCAGTTCACGCTTGATCTGCTCTTTCATTTCCTCCTCGGTGAGCAACAGCGCATTCATACCGGTGGTGAAGATTTGAGCCACCTTCTCTTTACCATTGAGCAGCGTCCAGTTGATCTTAGTGGAGCCGCAATCTGCAATAAGAATCATCATAATATTCTGTTTATGTTATTAGTTGTTTGTTCCAAATCCAGAGACCTTAAAGACCCTAAGGGCCCTAAGGACCCTAAAGACCTTAAGGTCCTTAAATCTTGATAAATATCTTCTTGCTATAAAGCACGTGACCTACCACCCAGTTGAGCAGCACAAACGAGATGGCATACAGGGCCGAAGCCATACACTCGCTGCTAAACGTCGTGTAGAAGTTGTAGACCGCGCTGTGGATGGTGATGGTGTCGCCATCGGCATTGTGGCCGAGGGGAATGGCGCCAAACAGGATGGCCAGCACCGTACCCAGCAGGTACAGAGCCAGAGGATTCACGCCAAACGTCTCGAAAAACCGGCCCCAGCCACGCTTGTTGCCCTTGATGTCCACAAAGTGGATGAGCATCGCCTGGATGCACATGGCCATGCCACAGGTGATGAGCACATAGGTCGACGACCACATCTTCTTGCCGCAGGGGATGCCATATTGCAGCAGCCATCCGGCCAGCAGCATCACCGTGCCTGCCAGCAGCATCTTGGTCACGCGCTCGGTGTTGTTGTGCGTGGCCAGGATCATGCGGCCCACCAGATAGCCGATGAGCACATGGGCGATGCACGGCAGAGTGCTTAAGATGCCCTCAGGGTCAAACGAGATGCTCTCGCCATAGGCGCTCTCGTGATACATGTGGTCGGTGCCAAGCACGCTATTATCGATCTGCGCGATGATGTTGTCCAGCGAGAAGTCATAGCCATGCCCCAGCCCCAGTATCAGCGCATAGGCCACCAGAATGATGCCTACCAGCCACGGGATGAAGCGCTTGTTGAACAGCACCACACACAGCGAGCCAAAGAAGTAGACCAACGCCAAGCGCTGGAACACCCCCAGGTATCGCAGCGTGTCCAGATTGTTGATGGCCTCGCTCAGAGGATCGCCCTTGCACAAGCCGCGCACCAGGTGGCCAAACCACTGCACGGCCCAGCCGATGAGAAACAGAATTACCGTGCGGCGCACGATCTTCAACATCAGCGGGCCCGATATCTTGTAGTTGAACTTCTTGAGCGAGAATGCCATGGCCACACCCATGCAGAAGATAAAGAAGGGGAACACCAGGTCGGTTGGCGTCAGGCCGATCCAGTCGGCATGCTCCAGCGGACGATACAGGTTGCTCCACGAGCCGGGATTATTGACCAGCAGCATCCCCGCAATGGTGATACCTCGCAGGATGTCGAGCGACAGCAATCGTTTATTGTCTTTACTCATAATATCTTGAATGACTATTTGGGTTTGGGCTTTGCGTGGGCGCCAGGATTCTTTTTAAGGGCCTTAGGGTCGTTAAGGTCTTTAAGGTCCTTAAGGTCTTTAGGGTCCTTAAGGTCTTTAAGGTCCTTAGGGGCGGTAGCCACGCAATAACTCTTTAATGATACAGGTAGTATTTGGCCGAGCGGATCTTGAACACGTCCACATCCTTGTTCCAATAGTCGGCCATATCCTCGACACGGTAACGCTTGACAAAGCGCTCGCGAATCTCCTTGCTGCCACACACCTTGTCAAACATGTTGTAGCGCTTGGTGTTCTGCTCAAACAGTTCCACCTGGGGGTACATCTCGTGGATGACCTGCAGGAAGTAGAATTGCGTGAGGCACAGGTTGGCGGCATCGGGGTCGGTGATGTAGGTCTGCACACCGTGCACCTCCTGCAGCGACTTGTCGACTGCCACGCTCAGGGCGAAGAAGGGCTTGTAGTTGATGGGCCTGAAATGCATGCCAGGCAGGTTCAGGGCATTCATGTTCATCGCCAGTGAGTCGGCATTGATCCATGATGCGGCAAACGTCTGGAACGGCAGCGTGTAACCAATGCCGGTGTTGAAGATGTAGAGTTCGCCCAGAATGCCCGACACAGGATAGAAAAAAGCGCTCTCAGGGGTAGGAATCTGCGGCGAGGGCAGCACCCAAGGCATGCCCGTGTCGCGGAACTTCATGTCACGCGTCCAGCCCTCCATGGGGATGACCGTCAGATGGCATCCGTGGCCCGTCTTGGAACGGTCGGCGATGATGCCTTCCTCGTTCAGGAAGATGGCCAATTCGCCTGGCGTCAGGCCATAGATGTAGGGAATGGGATACTTGCTCACAAACGAGAAATAGCCCGGTTCCACAAGGTTACCCTCCACCTTGTTGCCGCCCAGAGGATTGGGACGATCCAGCACCATAAACTCGGTGCCGTGCTTGGCACAAGCCTCCATACACACGCCCATGGTGGCATAGAAGGTGTAACTGCGGCAGCCCACGTCCTGGATGTCGTAGATGAGCACGTCGATGTCCTTGAGCATTTCGGCCGTCGGTTCCAGTGTCTTGCCAAACAGCGAGTACAGTTTCACTCCTGTGATGGGGTCAACGGCATCGCCCACGGCATCACCCGCATGGGCATTGCCGCGCACGCCATGCTCAGGGCCAAACAGCGCCACTAGTTTCACACCGGGAGCCTCGTTGAGGATATCGACGGTGCTCTTGAGGTTGTTGTCGATACCGCTAGGGTTGGTCACCAGGCCCACGCGCTTGCCCTGCAACTGGGCAAATCCGCCGTCACGCAGCACCTCGACGCCAGGCTTGACAGCAGCACTGGCCGCCAGTGCGGCAACCGTCATCCATATCACTAAAAAAATCTTCTTCATAATCGCTTATCTTTAAATTCTTTACAACAATCTTTGCCACAACTGATTTCTTACTGACAACTGACTAATCTCAGGTTCTCTGATTCATCATGTTCACTCCAAGCAAACGCTTCGTCACAGTCCTTTCAGATTATTCAGATATTCAGTTGTTTTTTAGATATCAGTCGTTTTTTTTGCCGTAGTTGGGATCGATGCGGCGATCCACCAGATAGGTCACTACCAGCGTGGCCACGCAGCACACCATCACCATCCAGAAGAAGTTGGCATAACCGATAGCCTCCTGGATATAGCCGGCAAACATGCCCGGAATCATCATGCTCAGAGCCATAAAGGCCGTGCAGATGGCGTAATGCGAGGTCTTGAACTCGCCCTCGCTGAAGTAGATCATATATAGCATATAGGCCGTGAAGCCGAAACCGTAGCCAAATTGCTCAATAGCGATTGCCGTAGAGATAGCAATCAGGTTATCAGGCTGTCCTACAGCCAGATAGACAAACGTGGCACAAGGCAGTGTCATGCAGGCTGCCATCCACCACAGTGACTTCTTCAGACCCGTCTTGGCAGCGAACAGACCGCCCAAGATGCCACCGATGGTCAGCGCCAGCACACCGATTGTGCCGTAGACAATGCCCACCTCGGCAGTCGACAGCCCCAGACCGCCAACGTCCTTGCTGGCCACCAGGAAGGGGGTACACATCTTGATGAGGAACGCCTCGGGCAGGCGGTACAGCAGCATAAACACGATGGCTAGCCACACATAGGGCTTTGTGAAGTAGGTGACAAACGTGCGTCCAAATTCCTTGAAGATGGCGCCGGCAGTAGGCTTCTCATCCTTGAGGGTCGAGGCGTCGCTGCCCACCTTGGGAATGGCAAAAGTGTGATACAGCGTGATGGCCGTGAACAGCACAGCGGCAACGCCCATGGTGACCATCCACGACATAGGGATATTGCCATTTTTTAGTTCGATGGCACCAGCGATGGCCACGAGCACCCCCTGGCCAAAGATTGACGACAGACGATAGAACGTGCTGCGGATGCCCACAAAGGCCGCCTGCTCGTTTTGGCGCAGAGCCAGCATGTAGAATCCGTCGGCAGCGATGTCGTGCGTGGCCGAGGCAAAGGCCGTGATCACAAACAGGATCAGTGTCACGGCAAACATGCTGATGGGCGTTTGGCCTGACGCGATGGTTGCCACATCGGGTTTTGGCATCGTCAGTGTGAGCAGGATAAAGGCAATGCTCATCACCATCTGCATGCTGATGGTCCACCAGCGCTTGGTGCGGATAATGTCGACAAACGGGCTCCAGAACGGCTTGATCGTCCATGGCAGATACAGCAGACTGGTGAACAGCGCCATCTGACCATTGGGAACGCCCATCTTGGCAAGCATGAGCACCGAGATATTGTTGACGACAAAGTAGGGTATTCCCTCGGCAAAATACAACGTGGGAATCCACAACCACGGATTTCTTCTTTTCATCTTAACTTGGTCCATTACATTATCTGTTTAGTTAGGAGGCGAATAATGATTGATTAGTATCTCTTCTCGATGCTGGCGCCCACAAAGTAGTGCAGCAGGATTTGCTTGTAGTCATAGCCCTGGGCACCCATTACAGCGGCTCCGATCTGGCACAGGCCTACGCCATGGCCCCACCCTGCCCCACGCAGGACAAACTTGGCGGGATAGCCGTCGGCGTCCACATCGTGCTTCTCGACCACAAAGGCCGAACTGTAGAGGCACGAGGGCGACAAGGCATAGCGTATGGTGAGTTCCTTGCCAATGATGCGCTCACGCTTCTCGCCGACGATGCGCAGGCGGTAGAGACGTCCGCTGGTTCCGCGTGCCACCGGCTGCAGGTCGCGGATGCGGCCATAGTCGATGCCTGTGCGCTGGCGGATGAGCGCGGCGAGTTCGGCCTGGCCATATTCCACCTTCCAGCGGTAGAAGTCCTTGGTCTCCTGATCATAGTCGTTGAGCACCTGCGAGAGGATTTCGGGATCACGGGTATTGCAGAAAGCGCTGGGGCTCGACAATATCCACTCGGCAGCATTGTCCTCGAGGGTCAGGTCGGGGAAGTCGGCCTCGTCCTTGCCGTCGCGCCGCGCTTGCAGATAGTCGTGGTGATGCGGTTCCCAGCAGTTCTCAAACTCCTCCATCACACCGCCACACGACTTGCTGAAGCGTGCGTCGCACAGCGCGCCGCCCTGCATGAGCACCTGGCCCCATGTGGCGCTGATGGCTTTTGCGACCTTATCGGTCGTGGCACGGGTGATGCCCTGATAGCGCTGGCAGTGGTCGTCGGCACACACGTCGAAGTTGACATGGTCGTCACGATCCCACCACTTGACTAGTTCGTCGGGCGTATCCATCATTTCGCCCGGTTCGTCGTTATGGCACTCGGCACGATGGACAGTCTCCTCGGTGTGGATCTGTGCCAGCAGCCAACTGCGCGAAATCACGGCGTGGGCCTTGAGCAACTCGAGCGAGGCATTGGCGCTCATCTCGCTGGAAATCACGCTCAGCAAGTAGTCCTCGACACTCAGCACGTTGACGGGCGTCAACTTGTCATTCTCGACGATAATGTGCAGAGCGCCCTTGAAGGTTTGGTCCTCCTGGCGCTTCCAGTGGAAACTCACACCGATGGTCACTGCCTTGAGCGCGAATGACGCCGCATCGACATCAACAGGTTCAAACAGCAGTTCGCCGTAGCGCTGGCCGTTCCAGAGCACCTGTCCGTCGGCACAAGTCATATGGTGCTCGCCAGTGCAGGCGGCACCGCCCACACGGTATTCCCCATTGAACACCACATCGAGCATCGGCTCATTCATGATGCCCACCCTCACTTGAGGTATTTGTTTCTCGTCCATCATTATGATTGTATAAATGGTTTAGATTCTGTCTATATCACCGCATCATCCCAGCGCTGATTGTAATTGGCCATCAAGGCATTAAGGTCGTCACGGCTCATACACAACTCGTCGTACAAGGCTTGTATCTGACTGGATGTAAGGTCGTTGTAGTCCTGCTCACGCGGCACGGCCCAAACGCCTCCCATCTCGGTCGACGCGGGACTGAGCAGCAGTTGTCCGTTGCCATCGCCATAGCAGGCAGGACGATGCTTGCGCCGTGCAAACACGACCATGTGCCACAAGCGGTCGATGCGGTTCCACCAGCACAGCACATTGACCATCGGTTCGACTCCCCCTTGAGGCACGGGTAGCAGGTCCAGCAGGCGCAGGACGTAGCGCTCGGCGGCACGGCGGGTCGACGTCTCGATCGAGAAGAGGTTGCGGCCCAGGCTGTCGATAAATCCGATTGAGCCCTCGTCGCCGTCGGCCAGGATACACGTCGTGGCATGCAGCACCTCGTCACACAAGGGCATCTCGCCCTTGCCGGCGGCCTGGAAATGGGCGTGGTCGGGAGCCGAGGCCCCACACTGCGGCCCGTTGTAAAACACCACATAGTCCTGCAGACTCGACGCCAACTGCAACAAATCGTCGACCCTACCCGCCAGCCGCTGCGGCACATGTCGCAGGTCGGCGATGGTCAGGTGACGCTGGAATATGGGATAGGGATTGACCTGTATCTTGTAATGGCCGCCCCACAGAATGGCCTTCTGCCGCGCGGGCTGATGCTCGGTGCACAGGAAGCACTGCCTCCTGCCCAGCGACGCCTCGTCGATGGCAGCGGCCGATGAGCGGCGGCGCTCAGGATTGAACTGCAGCACGATGCTGGACTGCGCCACTTGCAGCACACGTGTGGTGGCCTTGCCGAGCGCCTCATAGTTGCGCCTGGCAAGGTCCCAATCGCGTTGTTGCTTGGCAATCAGCCTGTCTACCGCCTTGCTGTAGTCCATCATATTCACATTAGTGATTAGAAATTAGTGGTTAGGAAGAACTAAGAACTAAGAACTAAAAACTAACACTCCCCCTTCTTGTTCATCGCGATGCGAGCCTGCAACTCCCAAGTGCGGATACGATCCTTATAGAGGTTGTTGCGGTTCATCTTCTCGACATCGAGCGATGCATCGCTGTTGTCGTCCCAGCGGCGGCACAGATACACGGGATCATACACGCGGCCGATCTGGTAATGGCGCGAGATGTTCAGGCCCAGTGCATAATCCTCGCCATAACTGGTGTTGGGTATCTTCACCTCGCGCAACACGGGTGTGTAGAAGGCACGCGGCGCGCCCAGTCCATTGATACGCAAGGCATTGTTGCGTCCATTCTCGGGTGTCCATTCCCTGTGGTCGATGATGCCGGGGGGAATGGGATTGAGGTTGATGTCGGTCATCTGGTAGGTACCCACAACCATGGCTACATTCTGCTCGTAGAAGGCATCTATCATCGTCTGCAAGGTGTGCTCGTCCTTGTACATGTCGTCACTGTCGAGTTGCACGATAAACTTGCCCACGTTGGCGCGGTGGGCTGCCAGGTTCCAGTAGCCACCGATGCCCATATCATAGTAGTCGGCAATGATGTGGATCAGGCGCGGATCGTTATACTCGGCGATGGCCTCACGGGTGCCATCGGTCGAGAAGTTGTCCACCACCATCAGGTTGAACTTGAAGTTGCACTCCTGCTTGAGCACCGAGTCGATGGCATCGCGAATGGTGCGGATGCGGTTCCTGACGGGAATCATCACCGTGGCCTCGACCTCAAAGTCGCCCTGGTTAAACTCGATGTGGCGGAAGTTGGGCACCTTCTCACCGTTCTCATCCACGCGTTTGGGCGAGAGATAACCACCCACCTCCTTGAGGTGCTCGGTGCAGGCTTTTTCCATCTCGATCTGGCGGCCGCGGTTGCGCGGGTCTACGTAGTCAAAGATCTTCTCGCCACTCTTGCGGGTGTCCAGTTCTACGTCGCTATACAGGAACTCGTTGATGTGAGTGATAGTGGCAAACTGCGACAACTTCAGGCGCAGGTCATACAAGCCGGCAAACTCATAGTTGGCCTTCATGGCCTCGACGGCCTGCTTGAAGCACTTACCGCAGAAAAACATCACCGAACCAAAGTCGAAGTCATCCCTGAGGCTACCCATCTGGTAATCGATGACCGGAGCCTTGTCGGCGCCCTTGTCGGTCACGTTATAGTGGTCGGCATAGAGCAAGCCCGACTGGGTGTCGTCGCCCAACTTGACGAAACGCTCGATGGCAAACGGAGCCATCTTCAGAGTGTCATACTTGGTGTAGAACAGCACGTAGTCGGCATCGGCACGCTGTGCGATCTCACGCATGGTCTCGCTCGAGAAGAGCACGTTCACGGGCACCATCTCGCAGCCCTCGACGGGGGTCGGCTTGTCGACTGTGGCCAGGAGGTAAATCTTGTTCACCAGTTCCTGATCCTTGAGGTTCTGGATGGTTTGCTCGGCCTGCTCAGGGCTCACAAACGGAATAAAGCAATTAATTCGTCCCATAATTGTTGATGTTATTATTGTTGATTGGTAATTTTTCTTTTCTCTCTTAAAAGGTCGTTAAGGTCCTTAAGGTCGTTAGGGTCCTTAGGGACCTTAGGGTCGTTTGGGTCACTTGAGGTAGTCGAGGATGCGCTGCATCAGACTGGTGACATCGCTCTGATAGGTCATGGACTCGAGCGGGAATCCCAACACCACGGTGCGGTAGCCGCCACGATCGCTGGCAATACCAGCGGGCAGACCGTTCTCACCATAGCGCAGCCAGGTAAAACCTCGACTGTCACTGGCACGGATGGCATCGGGCGACTCCACAGCATACTGCTTGTCGTTCAACTTGTTGACAAACGACCATGCACCTTCTGCGGCCAGAGCGCTGGCAGGACAATCGACCGTCACCACCGAGCCATCGACCGAAGCGCGCCCGTTCAGCCCCTCAAAACCGAGCACCTCGCGGACAAAGGCTTTGCCGGCCTCATCGTTGTTGCCGGCGGCATTGTCCCACAGGTCGCTGCCCACATAGGAGCCTGTCATCAGCACGCTGCCACCGCGACCGGTAAAGGCGCGCAAGGCGTTCATCAGGCCCGTGGTATAGATCTTGAAGCGAGTGGGCTTCAGTCCGCTACCGGTCGAGATCTCCTTCTGTTTGCCCAGGATCAGATCCATCAGGCGGTAGCCATCGGTGCTATAGTTGTGTTCCAGTGCCTGCTGGCTGCAGGAGACGAAGGAATAGCCCGCATTGAGCAAGGCCTGACCGTGGATAGCGGGATAGTCAAAGGTGTTGCCGGCCACGTTCATCGTCTCACAGTCGCTGCGGCTGGCGCCGAAGCCGGGCGAGTCGTCGTCCTTCCACTCGATGCTGCGGCGGAACTCATATTGCGAGCCCAGGTAATTGATCTGCTGGATATAGGGAACACCGTGGTCCTTGTTGTCGTCAAAACCGGCGCGAATGCTGTCCTCAAACCAGTCGGGACCGCTCACGCGGGTGAAGCCGTTCACCACCAGCACGTCGCCGTGGCTCGATGCTGCCTCGCCCAGGCTCAACGTCTCGCTGGGGAAACTGCGTCCGCCATCGTTCATGGCGATGATGCGGTAACTGTGCAGACGGTTGTCGCTGATGCGCACGCTGTACTGCGGGCCCTTGACGGTGGCAATCTCCTTGAAGCCGCCCTCCAGGCCCACGCGTTCACACACGATATAGGATGTGGCGTCGGCGCCCTCGCTCAGGTCGTCGTGAGTGGGTTCCCAAGTGAGCAGATACAAGCCCTTGTCTGCCTTGCTGATGGCGAAACTGTTGACGGGAAGCGGCTGGATGACGTAGTTGCGGTGGTCGCGCTGGGCGATGAACTTGAGCATGCCCTTGTAGATGGCGCGGCTCACATCGAAGCGGAACATCGGGTCGAGGCCGTATTTCATATCGGCAAAATTCTGGTGCGAGAGCAACTCCATGAGCACAGCGGGTACCTCAGGCACTCGGGCCTCATAGTAACTCTTGTCCCACATGCCACGGCGAGTCCAGTTGGGCTCCCACTTGGCGCGCACGTCCTTGACAATCTCGCTCGAGAGCAGGTTGGCCAAGCGGCGCGAGAGTTCGCGCGGCGTGCCGTTGGCATATTTGCCAAATTGCTTGCCACCACTACGGGTGCAGTAGATCAGCAGCGTGCCCACGATTTCGTCGTCGGGCGTAGCACCGGCGTCGGTGTGCAGGCAGAACGACAGGTCGATAGGCACCTTCAGGCCACCGCGGTCGGGCAACACCTCGCTGCCTCCGGCCAGATAGTTGACCCACTCGCCGCGGCTGCGGTAGTCGTCGGTATAATCGTTGATGCCCCGCGAGGTAGAGTAAACACTGTCGGGGAAACCGGCCCACTGCAGGTAGTAGCGCGATCCCAGGTGGAACCAGGGATGGTTGCCGCTGCCAATGTAACTGTATTCCACACCGGGCTTACCCAGGCAGGCCTCGTTGTTCTCGCCTTGAGCCTTCTGCTCGGCGACAATGTTGAGGTTCTGCTCGCTGGGCAGGGCCACACGGCGGGCAATGGTGCCATAACCGCCGCCCACCTTGATGGCGTCGGCTGTGATGACGGCATTTTTATCGTCGCTCAGGTTGGAAACCTCGACCACGGCCTTGTTGACGCCCTGAGCCAGGGGGAAGGTACCCAGATACACCCACACGCCGCCTGCCATCGTCTGATCGACGCGGAACTGGCGCTTTCCGGCCAGGCTGTTGACGGTATAGGTCACATCGCGGGCGCTGTTGGGCAACGTCTTGTAGGAGACATAGATGGCATAGTCACCACCATAGGGCATATCCGCATCCCACGTGGCGGTCGACAGTTTCTTCTTGTCCTTCTCGGCCTTGACCATGCGGTAAGTGCCCTCGGCAAAGGGGTTTTCAAAGTCCTTGTACTGGTCGCGCAGAAAGGCGAAGCCCGAGCCCTTGCCGTCCTGCCACTTCTGCTTGCCGTTGTGCTCGCTGTAACCATCTTGGGCCAACTCGCTCGGGTCATTATCGACCACGGCACCATAGTTGTGGGTGTCACGCTCGCGGGCATTCCACACATAGGCACCGGCATTTTCCAGCATCGGTATCAGGAAGGGCAGCACATAACTGTGGGTGTACATATCCTCGACAGTCTGCATCAGGCGGGCTCGCTGCCACTCCCAGCGGTTGAGTTTGGGCTCAAAATACCAGCCGTGGCTGGGCCACATGGCGATGATGTTGCCGTCCAGGCCGTGCTTGTAGTGGCGGTTGGCGTCCAACTCGCTGATAAACGGCTTGTGAGAGCGCTTGTAGGCGGGCTCGTAGTCGGCAAAGTACTTGTTGATGTCGTTGCCCACGATGGTGATCAGCACGGGGCTGTCGCTATACTCACTGCCCAAGGCGCTGCGGATCTCGGAGCGCATCCGCTCCACGCCCTCCTCGGTAAACGGCACGTCGCCGAAGTTCTCACTCACATCCACCTTAATGGTGTCGTTCTCGATATTGAGGGACCGCACTTTGAGGTCGCCTACACCCATGTGCTCGGGCAACTTGCTGGCAACAATGCGCTGCACAGCCTCCTGCTGCTCGGCTGTGAAGGCTTGGTCCTGGCCCCACACGGGCAGCACGGCACTCATGGCCGCCACGGCGCTCAACATCACTTTAATCGATTTCTTCATTGGTTATCCTGATTTTTGTCGTTTTCTAATGCAACAAAATTAGTCAAACCAAACGAAAAACCAAAACAAATGCCACCAAATCGACCGCTCTACAACATTTTTTATAAATTAACTACACTTTTTAAGAAAAACACCCACCGGAGTCTGACCCTAAGACGGATCACCCGATAAAAGGTGGTGGATGTGCGAGCACCCCTCCCTCTTAGGCCTCGCTGTGATAGGCCACCAGACCAGGCATGCTGCTGAGCAGAATCTTGCGCACCGTTGCGCCAAAGTCGCTAGCCACCTCAAGCAGGATTTCGCTATAGGTCGTGGCAATGGGACCCACAAAGTTGACAGGATAACTCTTGTAGTCATACTGCGACACATTGCGCTCAAAGAATCGCCTGAACTCGCCCACAATCAGGTCGTGGACATAAGGGCTATCGAGATGCTCGCTTAGGAAGAACGAGTAGGCACGCAGATTGCGCGTGGCAGCGGGATTGTTGAGCACGGCGTCGAGCACCTCGGCACGGGTCACCTTGTATTTGTCAAAGAAGGCCTCGGTCAGCGCTTGCGGCGCCAGCCCCTTGAGCGCATCGCCCAGAAACACACGGCCCAGCGCAGCGCCACTGCCCTCGTCACCCAAGATGAATCCCAGCGCAGGCACGTTTTTGACGATCTCACGACCGTCATAGAAGCATGAGTTACTGCCGGTGCCCAAGATGCACGCCAAGCCGGGCTCACGCACCAACAGGCCGCGGGCGGCGCCCAGCAAGTCACTCATCACCGTCACCGGCGTCTTGAACTGCGCCACCAGCGACGACTCGATGATCTTATTCTTTTCCGGGCCGGAACAGCCGGCACCATAGAAGTAGACGTGCCCCCAACGACGCTTGAAGAACTCGGCCGGCAACTCCAGGCGGATGCTGTGGCTGATCTCTCGGCGTGTCATGAAAAACGGGTTCAAGCCCTGGGTGAACGCGTGCTCTACCTCCTGGCCATCCTCGATCAACGACCACTCGGTGCGCGTGGTGCTACTCTCGGCTATCAGTGTTATATTTTGACCTTTAATCGCTGCCATCTCGGTTAACGAATGTACTTTTATGTTAATATTCCGTTAAAAACGGCTTTATGCCTATTTACAAGACCGCAAAGTTATGCAAAACGGTCATCAAAACACATATTTTTCACCTTAATTTCCCGAAATAAAGATAAATTTAACATACAGTCACATTCGTTAACTGTTTTCCCATTCGGTCACTCATTTCACCCTATCGTAGCCGCCGGCAACTATGCGTACAAAACCTAAAAAGCCACCCGCTACCTGATGGTGCGGATGGCTTTTTATGCGATAACAATGTGTGCCTTACACTCCTTAGCCAATCTCAATGACGCGGTCCATCTTCTTCTCGGGCTCGGGGGCGAGTTTGGGCAGTTCCACGGTCAGGACGCCGTCCTCTACCTTGGCGCTGATGTGCTCCTTGTCCACCTCGTCGGGCAGGATGTAGGTCTGCTCATAGTTGGTGTAGGAGAACTCGCGGCGCACGTAGTGGAATTGTTCGGCCTCGGGCTGTTTGTCCTCGTGCTCGGCCTTATGCTCGATCTTAACGACCAGATTGCCCTCGTTGTTGATGTTCACCTTGCAGTATTCCTTCTTCAAGCCAGGAGCGGCGACCTCCATGGTAAAGGCCTTCTCGCTCTCCTTGACATTGACGGCAGGAGCGGTCGATGCGGTCCTGGGCATCCAATCTGTTTCAAAAAAGTCATTAAATGCGGTGTCTAACCAATTGTTACGATTGTTGTTACGAATTACCGGAAATAACATAGTAAATACCTCCTTATTTTATTTTTGTTTTGTTGTTTGATGATTTAAAATTGTTTGCTCTCTGTCGCGGGCCTTGCGACCCGCTTGCACCTCACGATAGAGCAAAACCGATGCCAAGGGCCCAAAGTTTAAGCACCGTTAAAAGTCCGAGCCACAGTGTCAGGTTTTTAAACAATTTTAAATCATAAAACTGCCATTTTGTCAGTTTTTCGCCAAAAGTAAGTAGTTCGAGACTATGTGGTTTTGCTTCCGCCTTCAACTTATGAAATGACCGCGCTGAGGGGCGGGCCTTCAGCGCGGTTATTGGGTTTTGACGGTATTGTGGCGCGGGTCAGATGGCGACCTTGTGCGTCGCTGTGCGGCCGTTGATGTGCACGCGCACGAGATAGACGCCATGCTCCACGTCGGCCACGTTCAAGCAGTTGCCGCCAGCCGACTTGATGGCGCGCCCGTTGACGTCGATCAGTTCCACGCCCTGTACCCAGGTGTCGGCACTCACGACGATGTAATCGCCGGCGACGCGCACCTGCATGTTGGCCAGGCGTGCCTCGTTGATGCCGCTGGAGGCCTTCTTGAGCAGGTTGTCGAAGCGGATGGTGCCGCTCTCGCACATGGGATCCTCTCCGCCATCAATCCTGAAGCCGGCAAACCTGAAATCGCCCTCGGGCAACTCGCCGACGGGCACTTCCACATAGCGCCAGCCGTGGTAATCGATCTTGCCCAAAGCGACCTGCTTCTCACAAGCCTCGTCGTCAGCCCACAGGATGGCATATAGGTTGTTCATGCTCATATCGCCCCACACGTGGATGCCCAGCGTGTCGCCGCTGGCATACTGATGGCTCAACGACTCGAGATAGCCAGGAGCCGTGACAGTGGTCTGATAGCCGTCCATGCCTGAAGCCAGGGCATAAGCCACCTGCATCGACTTACTGCCAAAGAGCCTCTCGCTCGATGCGGTAATCATGTTGTTCGGGCAATTATAGCCATCGGCGCTCTCAAAGCCGTCGATGACCTCCATACCGGGCTTGTCGGCCCCGGCGTCCACACCTTTGAAGGGGATGACGCGCTCGGCAGGCAGGTGTATGCCGGCCGTGTCGGCGATATCCACATCCAATATCAGCGTGTAGTCCTGGCCGGGCACGATGTTGCTCACCAGCGGCACTCGTATGTAGCCATAGTCGTCGCCCTTCTTGTTATACTTGATGCTGCGCTTGTTCCACGCCAGTTCGTTGCCCGCATTGTCGAGCACGCGCAGTCGCTGGAACAGATTGTAGGTGTTGAGCATCGAGTCGACACGCAACTCCACGGTGGGTGCCTTGTAATGCACTGGCGCGCCCTCATAGGGGAAGACGGCCAGTTCCTCCAGATGGTTGCGGTGCTGCGTGTAGAAGCGCATCACAAAGTCCTCGTCCATCGGCGTGCCGCCGCCATGCTCGGCACTGCGCTTGAGCGTGAGTGTGTAGAGGGTGTTCACGTCAAAGGCATCGGTCGGCGTGAAGATCAGGCGGTAGTAGGAATCCTCCCAGCGGAAGGTGCCCTCCACAGGCGGATCGAGCGTGAAGGCGTCGCACGTGGTCACGCTATCCATGTCCCAGTTAAAGGTGAGCGCCACCTGCTCGCTGCACTTCACGGCAGGGTCGCCCTCGTTCCACACGGGGCTGTAGTCCACGACCACGGGAGGCGTGTCGCGCACGCGCTTGAGGTAGAAGTTCTGGTAGGTCGGCTCATTGGCGCGGACCGTGACGGCGGCAGTCTGGGTGAAGTGTGACGGCTCGCTCACCTCGACGGTGTAGTCGCCCGGCTCAACATACTTAAACACGTAGATGCCGTTGCGCAACGTGTCGGTCACACAACGCTGCACCTCGTTGCCAGAGCCATCCAGCAGGCGCACCGTGGCGCTGTGGATAGGCATCAGGTTGTCGTCGCCATAGACGATAAACGGCTGGGCACACTCCTGCAGGCGCTTGATGCGGTCGTCACGCACGTTGCCCGTGACCACGCCTTTGTCGAACTGATCCAGACGGCCGAAGTACTTGTCGGCGCCCAGCGAGATGTTCCAGCCCTCCATCCAGCAGTAATAGAAACTGAGCAGGCGGTAGGCCTCGGGGATATAGTCGTGGAAGGAGCCCTCGCTCAGGTTGGCCACGGCATAGTTGCCGCGCAGCACGCCATAGCCCTGGGTGCCCCACTCTGGCCTGAACGACCAGTCGCCCCATATCTGGTAATTGCTGGTCCAGACGGTGTTGGTGCTGGCATACAGGTAAGGCTCCAGGTCGGCGGCCAGCACATCGGCGTTGGCTATCTGGGGAGATCCGGTATAGCCGCGGTAGAACACCATCGGGAAGTTGGCCACCGAACTGGTGCCCGTAGCGTTGCTGTGGATCGAGTAAAACACGTCGGCACCGCTCTGGTTGCACAGTGCGACGATGGTCGATAGGGCCAAGTCGTCGGCCGTGGTGTTGGTCACACGCGAGATGCTCGTCTTGTAGCCCTTATTCTGCAGAATCTCGCGCAGGGCGAGTCCATTGCGCAAGTTGGACTTGCTCTCCCAGGAGCCGGCACTGTCGCCTTGAGTGAAGGGATAGATGACCATGTTGCGGTCGTCACTGTCGTAGCCGCCATGGCCGGGGTTGATGTATACGTGAGGCTGCTGGGCGCTGGCCACATTCACGGCGAGTGCGGCGAGCAACACCATCATCGCTGATTGTAACAGATTCTTCTTCATGACTTCAGGCAGTTTTTACTCGTAAATGTTGATTCTGATTTCATACAGCAGACCGTCGATGGTCGTATACACGATCTTGCCGCCACCGCAGGTGGGCTGCATCGTCATCGAGGCGGGACGCGTCAGTTCAGACTGCCAGGTGCCGTCGGCCTTGAGCAGCACGATCTGTGACGAGGTAAACTGGTGGCCATCGTCCTTGGCGTTCTGTGCCACCAGGTAGTCGTTGTTGTACCAGCACGGCATCTCGTAGTTGCCGAGCATGGCCAAAATCTGGCCTCGCAGGTCGATGACCACGATGCCCTTGCCAGCAGCAAAGAAGGCCACCCTCTGCCCATCGGGCGAGAGCGAAGCCCACAGGTAGCCGGCCCAGCAGTCCACAGGTGAGAACACGCGCTCCTCGCCGCCCACGGTCACATGCACGCGGTTTTGCTCGGTCCAGGCGGCACTGCCGATGTCGGCCGACGAAGCATAGCCCCTGCCCGGCGCCTTCAACGCACCACCGCGGGTGGCACTCACGGCGCGCACGGCTCCATGCTGTGGCTTGGTAACCCGGACGCTCTGGCGCGTCGCTAAGTCATAGCAGTGGCCCGTACGGTACACCAGATGGTTCTCATCGGCCTGCTGCGTGACGTAGTACACCTTGCCATCCCCACCCCAGCAGGCATCATGGCCTGCCACATAGTCGTGGCTGATGACTTGGGTCACGTTGTCGGTCAGGTCATAACACTTGAGGGCGCCCGCCTCGGTCAGATAGAGCAAGCGGTCGCCCGTAGCATTAAGCACGGGATAATAGGCCGGAGACTCCACACCGTCGAGCAGTCGGCGTTGCGAGGTCACCTCTACCTCTTGGCTCATCGCTGGCATCACCAGCGCGGCCAACATAATCAAAATCGTCAGTTTTTTCATACTTTATCTTGTTTTGTTGTGTAGTTGTTAGTTGTGTAGTTGTGTAGTTGTTAGTTGTTAGTTGTGTAGTTGTTAGTTGTTAGTTGTTAGTTGTGTAGTTGTTAGTTGTGTAGTTGTTAGTTGAACTAAAAACTAAGAACTAAGAACTAAAAACTAAAAACTAAAAACTAATCACTAATCTCCAGATTGCAGTAGGCAGCCTGGTTTTTCTTCACCTTGATCTGGGTCACACTGCGGGGCGACTGGTCGCCATAGTACAACTCCAGACGGTACTTGCCGGGCTTCAGCCGCGTGAACACAAACACGCCGTTGTCAAGATGGTCGGTCGTGTAGGTGCGTACCAACGTACCCTGGCTGTTATACAGGCGCAGCAAGGCACCATTGACGGGCTGCAACTCGTCCTTGCCAAAGCGCCGCTGATCCTCGTCCTGACGCATCACGTTCTGCCAGCGCACGGTACCGGCCAACACGCCGTTCTGGTACTTGCCCTTGCGGCCAAAATAGTCATCCATGCCCAGCGACTGGTTCCAGGCCTCGAGCCAGCAGTAACTGTCGTTGAACAGGCGCTCACGCTCGGGCAGATAGTCATGGAATGAGCCTTCGCTCAAAAAACCGGGCAACTTGTTGAATCGCAGCACACCCAGGCCCACCTTGTAGCCCCAGTCATAGAACGACCAGTCGCCACGGCTGCGCTCGCCGTGGGTCCACACGGCCAACTCATTGCTGATGGCATGCCGCATCACGGCATCGCTCAGCCTCAGGCTCCCCTCCACGGCGGGCTGTCCGTCCCAACCGCGATACAGGCCCAGGGGGAAATTGATGCGCTTGTCGATGCCCGTGGCATTGCTATGGATGGCAAAGAAGACGTCAGCGCCACTGTTGGCCGCCAGAGATACGATCTCAAACAGGTCCAGATCGTCGTCAGTGGTGTTGGTCACACGCGAGATCGCGGTTTCATAGCCCTTCTCACCCAGGATCTCGCGCAGGGCAAGTCCCTTGGTCAGGTTGGAGTTGGACTCAAAGTAGCCCACGGTGTCCTGGCAGCCGATCACCCACGTGGGAATGGGACGGTCGTCGCTGTCGTGACCTCCGTGGCCAGGATTGATATAGATACGCGGCACGGCCTTGCGCCCGGCTTGGCCCGCAGCCTTGACGGTCATACCCTTGCCGGCGGTCGGCACGAGGCGGGTGGCTGCCGGGATGTCCAGTTGCACTTGCTTGACCTCGCCGCCATAGATCACACTGTAGACCACCTTGTCGCCTGCCACCATGGGCTGCACGGCGCGCTCGCCCTCGTCGGTGATGGGCTCACACACGCTGCCGTCGACCGAGAGCAGCCAGATGCGGCTGCCGCTGGTGCGCACGTTGCCCGCGTTGCTCATCGCCACGATGTAGTCGTTGTCATACCAGCACGGCATCAGGAATTGGCCCAGGTTGGCCAGTAGCGCGCCATTCAGGTCACACACCATCAGGCCCTTGCCTGCAGCCTCAAAGAGCACCCGCCGGCCATCGGGCGATAGCGACGCCCACAGATAGCCGTTGCTGCCCGCTACCGGCTGTAAGGCGCGCGTCACGCCTGCCGGGTCGACCACAAGCAGGCTATCGCCACGCGTGTAGCAATAGGAGCCCACTTGCGCGCTGCTGCGATAGATGCGGTGCTCACCATTGATTACCACGCCGCTCGCCGCATGCAGGGGCTGCACACGGCCATGCTGGGCCTTGAGCACCACGCGGTCCTTGCCCGTGGCGGGGTCATAGCAGTGACCCGTGCGATAGAGCAGGCCATTCTTTTTACGCTGCTGGGTGACATAGTACACCTTGCCGTCGCTGGCCACGATGGCGTCAAAGCCGGGATAACCCGTCGTGGCCACCGTGGTCACAGCCCCGGTCGCCAGATTTTTCAGCATCAGGCTAGTGCCCTCGGTGGGCGAATACAGCAACCACTGGCCGTCGGCACTCATCTGCGGGAAGAAGCCGCAACTGTCCACCAGCGTCACTGCACTACCTGGCTTCACACCGGCTGCCGATGCGCCCAGGCAACAAAAACACACTACTATGGCTAGGATCAAACGCTTTTTCATCTTTTTATCATCATTTTGGTTATCATAGGCAAGGGATACGATATAGCAGTTGACCCTGTCAGACTATTTAATGCTAATTTCGCTAATCAAGCGAATTTTACTGAAACAATTAAATATCTCTCATTCAATCAGTTTGATTCGCGTAATTCGCATTAGACCCGCAGGGTTTGGGCAGGACTTCTATATCATTGCCAAGGCAAAAGTACAAAAAAAACGTGGCATTCCAACTTTTTTTTTCGGATGCTACCACTTCACAATTTGTTATAGTAGTGGTTGCCCTCAAAACTCAACCGTCGCGGCCCAGGTCGGCCTGGCGGTAGAGTTTTGAGGGCAGCCTCTTCAGGCCTCCAACCAAATACCCGCAAATTAAGGGCAATCGCGCCACAAAATGTTGTGGCACCCTGGTGAACGTCGCTGGAGGCGCCCCCAGGGCACACAGGTCGGAGTCAACAGTGCGGATACCTTCTATGATCCATGCTCTGTCAACGGTTCTCACCAACTGCCTTTGAGCAGGAAGTCGATCAGGGCAGTCACGTCACTGATGTTGATGCTGCCATCCTGGTCACAATCGGCCGCACCGAGGTTGACACCCGAGGCGTTACCACTCAGCAGATAGTCGATCAGAGCCGTCACATCGCTGATGTTGACACTGCCATCGTTGTCCACGTCGCCGCGTGTCATAGTCTTCTGGGTGATGAATACGTTATCTACCGCGAAGTAGTCACCAGTAGGATTGACGCTGCTATCCTTGGCATAACTCCAGATAAGGGTGTGGGCGCCAGCCGGCACATCGACTGTAACGGTCTCCCACTCCTCGTTAGCATAGGCTCCATAGGCCAGTTTCTCCACGCCATCGATGCTGAACGCACACTTGTCCCAGAACGAAGAGGTGCCTTCGCCCCAGGCCTTAAAGTCAAACGACAAGGTGCCTGCTCTGGCCAAATTGACGTTGGCCTTCAATACCGACGACGAACCGCCGACACCTGCATTGCCTGACTTTGCACAGATTCGGCCATCCAAATTCACGCCCAACCATGGATAGTCACCTTCACTGATAAAGAAGATGTCGCCACCGCCGACATTCAGAGCCTCGTCCAAGGAGTAGACAAAATCCCATACGTACTCGGAAAAACTGTAATAAAGGCACCAATTCTTCAGTCTCGCGATCTTTATATCGAGTTGAGTCAAATCATTATTATCATCATTGAAAGTTTGTTTAAACAAGAGTTCGCCAGGATAAATGCCCGTGCGAGAAGGCAGACTGTTGACCAGCGTGGTGGCTCCGCCTCCGTTGATCTTATTACTCCAGCAATAGATTTCCTTTACCGCATCACATCCCGTCAGGTCAAGTGACTTCAGGTTGTTATTATAACATAACAAGACGGTCATTGCCGTGCAATTGGTCACTCCAAGTCCTGACAGGGCGCAGTCTTGACTTTTCAGCGTGGTCAATTTAGTGCAGCCATCGACTAGCAATTCTTGCAGATGACTCAGACCTGAGACGTCTAGTTCTGCCAGGGAAGTATTTTTAGCATAGCAAGTCTGCAAATTAGGCATGTTGCGCACGGCACTCAAGTCGGTAACGGGGCAGCCATTACAATCCAGATACTCCATCGCTACACAATCATTCAGGCCAGTGATCGTTTCGAGGCCAGAGTTGTAATAGCACTGGAGCATCTTCAAGGCAGTGCAGCCCGTCACATTCAGGATGGTCAATGCGTTCCTATAGCAACTCAATTCAGTGAGCAACGTGTTACCCGACACTCGCAGGTTGGTCAACTTGCTCTTATTGTTGACACTGAGTGCCGTCAACTTGTTGTTACGTGCCAGCAGCGTTTGCAGATTAGATAAATTGTCGATACCGCCCAGGCTAGTGATTGAGCAATCCTCACAATCCAGATGCTCCATCGCTACACAGTCATTCAGGCCGACAATCGCTTCGAGGCCAGAGTTGTAATAGCACCTGAGCGTCTTCAGCGCCGAGCAACCCGTCACATTCAGGTAGGTCAATACGTTGGAATAGCAATTCAACTCCGTCAGCGACGTGTTACCCAGCACCCTGAGGTTTCTCAATTTGCTCTTCGAGGTAAGCGTGAGTGTCGTCAACTTGTTGTTTTGCGCATACAGGACCTCCAAATTATCCATACCTTGTGTGGCGCTCAAGTCGGTGATCGAGCAATCCTCACAGTCCAGATACTTCATGGCCGTGCAGTCGGCCAGGCCCGTGATGGTGCTCAGATTTCTATTCGAGAAGCACTTGATGTCCTGCAAAGCGGTACAGCCACTTACATCAAAATTGGTCAACACATTGCGCCAGCAGTTAATCCCCTTCAAGTCAGGGTTTTTATTCACCCACAAGGTGCGCAAAGCGGAATGTTCCGTTACTATAACAGTTCCGGTCAAGTTATTTTTTTGCAGGTACAACTGCTCCAGTGCAGTGTTGTTGCTCACGTCGATCGACGTCAACTTGTTGCCTCCCACGTTGAGGTAAGTCAGTTTGGTATTGGCGCTCACATCAACCGTGGTCAAGTTGTTGGAATACAGGTCCAGCCTCGTCAACTGGGTGAAATGCTCGATGCCCTTGGCATTAGAGATGCTCTTGTAAGGCATGTTCAGCGTGGTGCGGGCCTGCAGTTGCGCAGTAGTGATCGTTCCACTGGGATACTCACTCAGCAGGTAACTGCGGAAGTTAGCATCGGGGAAGTTGGTGCTGTTGATGGTGACATCGGCCCACAGGGTCAACGATGCCGTGAGCACCATCATCATTGAGAGGAGTAATTTTCTATTCATAGCACAATATGTTTAAAAATTAATAAATTTTAGTATATCCATTTACTATTCGCCACAAATATAGCAAGAAAATGTCAAATACACAAGCAAAGGGCTAATGAATTCAGAAAAAAAAGAGAGGAGAGCACAGTGGACCACCACGATGCTCTCCCAATCATTGTTATGAATAAACCTGATTAATTTAGTTGTTTGGTTATGCTAAATGATATCAGAAGTAATGTATTCATATCAGTACGGTGCCGGCAGATCACTGCACGGCTGCAAACATTGCGCCGATGGCATCCACAGCGCCATTGATGCTGGCGTAGATGCAGGATACCAAGCCGATGAAGATGATGCCCAGCACACACAGGATGAGTCCCAGACGCTCGGTCCAGTGGCTCGTGAAGTGCTCGATCACGCAATCGTCCTGACGCAGGAACATGGCCTTAACCACCAGCAGGTAGTAGTACAGCGAGATGATGGTGTTGACCAGGGCGATGAGTACCAGCGCATAGATGGCAACAGAACCCTGATGGCATGCGCCCACAAAGATGAAGAACTTGCTGAAGAAGCCTGCAAACGGGGGAATACCGCCCAGCGAGAACATCGCAAGCATCATCGCGAAGGCCAGCCAAGGATTGGTCTTGAACAGACCGTTATAGTCGTCCATCGTCACTCGGCCCGTGTGGCGCTCGATAGCGGCAATCACGCCAAAGGCGGCGAGGTTGCTGAAGATGTAGACCAGCACGTAGTAGATCATCGACGACATGCCCATCACGTTGACGGCAATCACACCGAGCATGATGTAGCCGGCCTGCGAGATCGACGAGAAGGCCAGGAAGCGCTTGAGGTTGCGCTGACGGATGGCGAACAGGTTACCCAGCGTGATGGTGAGGATAATCACGGCATAGAGCATCCACTCCCACACCTGAGAGTAGGCCGAGCCGAACACCTGCACCAGAATCACCAGGAACGAGAACGCGGCAGCGCCCTTGCTGATGACCGACAGATAACTGGTCACAGCGGTGGGAGCACCCTGATAGACGTCGGCTGTCCACTGGTGGAACGGTACCAGCGAGAGTTTGAAGCCCACACCGGCGATGACAAAGGCCAGCGAAGCGATCAGCAGGGCCGAGCCGTTGCCGATGAGCGCGGTGGCGATGTCCTTGAAGTAGAGCGAACCGCTCATACCATAGACAAACGAGATGCCCAGCAGGAAGATCGCCGACGAGAAGATAGCCGTGAAGATGTACTTGGCGGCTGCCTCGTGCGACTCATAGTAGCGCTTCTCAAAAGCGGCCAGCGCGGCAATGGGCAGCGAAGCCGTCTCCAGACCGATGACAAACAGCAGGAAGTGGCGTGCCGAAATCATGAGGAACATGCCCAGCAGCGTCAACAGCGTCAACTCGTAGAACTCACCGCGGCGAACACTCACAAAGTCGCTGTTGGTCCACTTCACGGCCTGCAGGAGTACCAGCACGACACCCACGTTGAGGATGTTCTTCATCACCCAGGTGGCCGCGTTAGACTCAAACATTCCGCCAAAGGCCTCTCCCACCCCAGCGGGGCAGCAGAAACAGTATATCGTGTAGAGCGCCATCATGATGACCGAGAACACGGGCATGTAACGCTGTGAGCGCTCTGGCATGAAAGTGTCATAGATGAAAACAAGCAGGAAAACCAGCAACAGGCCTATCTCCTGCGGCATCAACAAGAATTGTGAATAATCCATCATATCTATTATTGTGCAATTTTTATCAGGTTAAACACTTTCATCACAACACGGGCAGAGCAGCCTGCAGCGCCTTAACGACGGGGTCAAAACTGCTGCTGATGATGTTAATAAAGAAGTTGGGGAAGCAACCGATGGCAGCCACGGCCAGAATGAGCGTGGCCGTCGACAGGCGCTCTTCCCAACTGGCGTCGGTGAGCGTGCGGTGATGCTCGTCCTGTACCTCGCCAAAGAGCAACTTGGCAACAACGCGCAGGATGTAGACCGCCGTCACGACAATCGACGTGGTCGCCATGATGGTGAGCACGCGGTGGAACATGTCGGTGTGCTGGAACGAGCCGAAGAAGATGGTCATCTCGGCAGCGAAACCGCTCAGACCCGGCAGACCCAGCGATGCCAGACCGGCAATCACGTAGCCCACGCCCAGGTAAGGCATGATGTGCATCATACCGCCCATGTCGCGGATGTCACGCGTGTGGGTGCGGCCATAGATCATACCGATCAGGGCAAAGAACAAGGCCGTCATCAGACCGTGAGACAGCATCTGCAGCACAGCACCCGTCATCGCCGTGGTGTTGAACATCAGGATGGCAAACAGCACCATACCGCAGTGGCTCACGCTCGAGTAGGCGTTGATGTACTTCAGGTCGGTCTGGACACAGGCACTCAGGGCACCATAGACGATGCTGAAGCCCGTGAGCAGCAGGAAGATCCAAGCCAACTCGTTGGCGGCAAACGGCATCAGATAGATGGCGATGCGGAAGCAGCCATAACCACCCAACTTCATCAGCACACCGGCGTGGAGCATCGACACCGCGGTGGGCGCCGAGGCATGACCATCGGGAGACCATGTGTGGAACGGGAACATGGCACCCAGCACGCCAAAGCCGACAAACGTCAGCGGGAACAGCACGTACTGCCAGCCGTGGGGAATCGCATTGTTATGGGCGATGTCCAGGATGTTCATCGTCAAGGGCTGACCCTCGGGAGCCGAGTGGAAGTAGATACCGATCAGGCCGAGCATCAGGAAGGCCGAGCCACCCATCAGCATCAGCGTCAGTTTCATCGCACTGTAGTTCTTGTTGCCGCTGCCCCACACACCGATAAGCAGGTACATGGGAATCAGAGCGACCTCATAGAACATGAACATCGTGAACAGGTCGATCGAGATAAAGAAGCCAAACACACCCGTGGACAGCAGGAAGAACCACATGAAGAACTGACGGGGCAGCGGGTTCATCTTCCACGAGGCAAAGACGCCGGCAAACACGATAAAGGCCGACAGCAGGATCATCACGACGCTGACGCCATCCACACCCAGAGCCAGATGCACGTTGAACGGGGCATACCACATCACGTCGCTGCGCAGGATCATCTCGCTGGTGTCACCAGCGCCGCGGGCCTGCAGGAAGATGCTCACGAGCATCGCTGCCAGCACCACAAGCACACTGGCGCCAACGACGGCAACGGTCCTGATGGCCTTGATGCCGCGGTTGCTGCACAAGGCCAAACCTCCGAGTGTCAACAGAGGCACGATCACAAAGTAAATCAGTATATTATTGAAAATTTCCATTGTATATCCTTTCTATTTTGTCAAGACCGTTGATATTAGAGTAAAACACACACCATAGTGACTGCGGCGAGCAGAAGGGCTCCCAGCAGATACACAAACACGTAGGACTGGATGCTACCCGACTGCAGGCGGCGGATCGAGTAGGAGAACGAGTTGGTCGCATCGGCCAGCAGGTTCATGAAGCCGTCGATGATGTGACGGTCGAACCAGGCGATGGGAACGCAGATGGCCTGGAAGATCACCTTGTGGGTGATGAACTGGTAGAGTTCGTCCATGTAGAAGCGCTTGTAGGAAGCGGTCCACAAGCCGCGCATCGCATTGGCCATGCGCTCGGGCAGCGGGTTCTCCTTGTAGTACATCACCGTGGCCAAGCCGATACCCACCAGGGCAACGCAGACGCTCGAGCCGGCAACCGTCCAGTCGAGGGCGGTGTGCAGAGCCTTGCCGTCCCAAGTCACCATGTCGTGGAAGGGAACAAAGCCAGCCACAACCGAAATCGATGCCAGGATAATGAGCGGCAGCGTCATCGTCCAGGGCTGATCCTTGGGAGCGTGATGCGGATCGTGTACCTCATGTTTCTTCCAGAAGAAGATGAGGTAGTAGATGCGGAACATGTAGAAGGCGGTCATACCAGCCACCATCGACATCCACAGGCCCCAACCCAGACCGCGCTGGTAAGCAGCGACAAGGATCTCATCCTTGCTCCAGAAGCCGGCAAACGGGGGAATACCCGCGATGGCCAGACAGCCGATCAGGAAGGCGATGCTGGTGATGGGCATGAACTTGTGCAGACCGTGCATCTTGCTGTTCTCGTTGCTATGAACGGCGTGGATGATAGCACCGGCGCACAGGAAGAGCAACGCCTTGAACATGGCGTGGGTGAACAGATGGAACATCGATGCCATGTAGCCAAGACCATAGCCCTCGTGTATCTCGATCAGGCTATTGTTCATCGAACTAACGGCAAGCGAAGTCATCATGTAGGCAATCTGAGAGATGGTCGAGAAGGCCAGCGCGCGCTTGATGTCGCTCTGGGTGCAGGCGATGGCGGCTGCATAGAATGCCGTGAAGGCGCCAACGACCAGGATGATGTTCATCGCACCCTGCACAAGCACATACAGCGGGAAGAGCCTAGCCACCAAGAACACACCGGCGACAACCATCGTGGCAGCATGGATCAGGGCCGACACAGGCGTGGGACCCTCCATGGCATCGGGCAGCCAGATGTGCAACGGGTACATCGCACTCTTACCAGCGCCGCCAATGAAGATGAAGGTCAGCGCCCAAGCCATAACCGAGCAGCCCATAAAGGTGGCGCCTCCGGCAGTGCTGATGGCGCTCTGAGCCGTCTCGAGGCTACCCGACATCGTGGGTCCAAAGACCAGTTTGTCGAAGTCGAACGTGCCCGTGTAGTAACTCAGGATCATGATACCCAACAGGAAGAACAAGTCAGCCAGACGGGTGACGATAAAGGCCTTCTTGTTGGCATGATTGGCCGCAGGACTGGAATAATAGAAACCGATGAGCAGGTAGGACGACAGACCCACCATCTCAAAGAAGATAAAAATCTGGAAGATGTTGGTGGCAACCACCAGACCCAGCATCGAGAACGTGAACAGGGCCAGGAAGGCATAGTAACGCTGGAATCCCTTCTCGGCGTTGCCCTCATGGTCGCTCATGTAACCGAGGCTGTAGAGGTGCACCATCAGCGATACCGTGGTGATGACCACAAGCATCATGGCTGCGATGGGATCCACCAGGACACCCATGCGCACCACCAGCGTGTCGGTAAACGACAGCCAGGCGGGATTGGCTACGACGACGGCCTGACGCACGCCATCCACCATCTGACCCTGACCGCTGCCGAAGAAGTAGGTCAACGCAACGCCATAGGCCAGAACGGTATCGACCAGCATGGCCAACACGCCAATCACACCCGTGATTTTTCTACCCATCTTCACCCCGACGAGTCCCAGGAACAGGAACATCAGCAGGGGCAATGCTACAACTACTATTGCTAAACTTAATGGCATAATCGTTAGAATTTCAGTTTAGTGATTTGGTTGATGTCCACGTTCTTGGCCAAGCGGAACACATTGATGATGATGGCAAGGGCCAACGCCGTCTCGGCCGCTGCGATAGCAATCGCAAACAGCGAGAAGAACATGCCGTCCATCTGACCAGGGAACAGGTAACGGTTAAACACCACAAAGTTGATATCCACCGAGTTGAGCATCAACTCCAGGGAAATCATGATCGCAATCATGTTTTTGCGGGTGATGAAACCATAAACGCCACAGCCAAACATGATCAGGCTGGGAATGAGATACATAAACAGTGTCAAATCCATAATCTTAACTTCATGTTTAGCGGCGACGGGCAATAACCACACCTCCAATGATACAAGCCAATAACAACACACTGATGGCCTCAAAAGGCAACAGATAGCCCCACTTGTCGGTACTCAACAAGAACTGGCCTATCTTCTCCATATTGACGTCCACATCGCCGCTGAGCAGCCTGCCACCGAATCCGGCATAACTGAACAGGCTATAGCCGCACACGGCGACACCTGCCAGCGCGGCCGTCAGTCCCAGCCAACGGCGATGCGTGGACAGCGCCTCGGCATTCTTGCCCGGCTGATGCGTGAGCATGATGGCAAACACAAACAGCACCAGGATGCCACCGGCATAGACGGCAATCTGTACCGCTCCCAGGAACTGATAGTCCATCTGGAAGTAGATGATGGCTGTGGCAAACAGCACAAACAGCAGATAGGTTGCGGAGCGCAAAATCTTGCGCGTGGTCACCGTCAGCACCGAAAAGACGATGATGGCGATCGCAACGATAAAATACAAAATGATGTTACCTAATGATTCCATTATTCCTTGTTTTCTTTAGGTTCTTGTTTAGTCTCGTCGGCAGCAGCGGGTGCCGCGGAAGCCGGCTTGGGCTTGGCAGCAGCCTTGGGCGCAGCGGGTGCCGCAGGCTTGGCGGCGGGTGCGGGAGCGTCGTCCTTCTCGGGCAGGTAATTGAGCCGCTTAACGAGTTTGTCACGCGTGAACACGGCCTGCTCAAAGTCGTTGCTGAACCGGATCGCGTTGGTGGGGCACACCTGTACACACAGGCCGCAGAAGGTGCAACTGCCCAGGTCATACATGTACTTGTCCAGTTTCATTTTCTTCTTGCCGTCGGGCTGCTCCACCATGCGCTTGGTGATGCTGATGGTCTGGTTGGGACAGTTGCGCTCGCAACTGCCACAGGCGATACACTTGTGGTAACCGTCAACATAGATCAACTCCAATGTCGCACGGAATCGCTCCGGAATGTGCAGTGTGGCGCGATTCTCGGGATACTGCTCGGTCACCTTGGGGGTCACCAGTTCCTTACCGGTCACCTCCATGCCCTTGATCAGGCTGTAAAAGCCTTTAAAGATTGAGACGAAATACTCCTTGATGCTCATATTTCAATGTTTTTACTTAGATGCTGATGTGTTACTACTTCGCGTTAGCGTTCCACCTGGCCGCCCAGGATGTCGAGCAACTCGGTGGTAATGCCCTGCTGACGCAGTTTGTTGTACTCCAGTTGCAACTCGTCGAGCAACTCCTTGGCGTTGTCGCTCGCCGCCTGCATCGCCATCACGCGCGCGCTCTGCTCGCTGGCCGCGCTCTGGATGAACACATCCTGGAGCATCGACTTCACGTGCAGGGGCAGCACCGTGTTGAAGATGGTGTTGGCGTCGGGCTCAAACAGGCAAGGGCTGTTGGCGGCACGCGGGTCAACATTGTCGGCAAGACCCTGATAACTCACGGGCAGCAACTGCTCGCGCGTGAACACCTGCTTGCCGGTGGAGATGAAGTGCATGTAGAGCATCTCCACACGGTCGAACGTGTGCTCCAGGAAACGGGTCTTCATCAGGTCGGTAAAGGCATACAGGTCCTCGCTGCCGCTGCGGGTGTTGAGGGCCACGCGCTCCACCTGGACGCCGCCGATCTTGTCGACAGCCTTAGCCATCTTCTTGCCCACGGGCACCACGGTGATGCCCACCTGGTCGCCATACTGGCGGCGCACCTCGTCGATAGTGACGAGCAACTGCTTGAAGATGTTGACGTTGAAACCGCCGCAAAGGCCATCGTCACTGCCAAACACCACCAGGGCAACACGCTGCACCTCGCGCTCGGCGATGAGCGGCGAGTCAAACTGCTGGTCAGTCACCAGCAGGTGGCTGATCACGTGCTGCACCATGTGGCGGTAGGGTGACAGGCGCTGCAACTGGCCGGTAGCCTTGCGCATCTTGGACGACGAGATCATCTTCATGGCGCTTGTCGTCTTCTGGGTCGAGGCCACCGAGCCTATACGCGTTTTGAGTTCTCTTAATGTTGACATCTTGCGAACTAAATGATTGCTGAAATTTTATTTGGCAGGAGCCTCGGTATACTTAGCCGAAATCTCGGCAGCGGCAGCCTTGAGTTTGCTCATGACATCGTCGTCGATCTTGCCGCTGCGCAGCACGTCGAGCACGTCGCTCTGGTGCTTGCCACGCAGGTACTGGATAAACAGTTTCTCAAACTCGCCCACCTTGTCCAGGGGCACGTCGCGCAACAGACCGTTCACACCGCAGTAGATGATGGCCACCTGTTCCTCGACTTGCATGGGAGTGTACTGGGGCTGCACGAGCAGGCGCTCGTTTTTGCGGCCAGTGTCGATGGTGCGTGCCGTAACGGGGTCGATGTCGCCACCAAACTTGGTGAAGGCCTCGAGCTCACGGTACTGCGCCTGGGCGATCTTGAGGGTACCAGCCACCTTCTTCATACACTTGATCTGAGCGTTACCACCCACACGGGATACCGAGATACCCACGTTGACGGCAGGACGGATACCGGAGTTGAACAGGGCCGACTCGAGGTAGATCTGACCGTCGGTGATCGAAATCACGTTGGTGGGGATGTAGGCGCTCACGTCGCCGGCCTGCGTCTCGATGATGGGAAGTGCCGTGAGCGAACCGCCGCCCTTGACGATGGGCTTGAGCGGCTCGGGCAGGTCGTTCATCACGCTGGCCACAGCCTGGTTCTCGTTGATCTTGGCTGCACGCTCCAGCAGACGGCTGTGAAGATAGAAGATGTCGCCGGGATAAGCCTCACGGCCCGAGGGGCGCTTGAGGATCAGCGAGATCTCACGGTAGGCCACCGCGTGCTTGGACAGGTCGTCATAGATGACCAGAGCGTCGCGGCCGGTGTCGCGGAAGTACTCGCCGATGGCTGCACCGGCAAAGGGGGCATAATAGCGCATCGATGCCGAGTCGGCAGCGGTGGCGGCAATCACGATGGTATAGGGCAGTGCGCCGCTCTCCTCGAGTTTGTTGACCAGGGCTGCCACGGTCGAAGCCTTCTGACCGATGGCGACATAGATGCAGTATACCGGCTTGCCGGCCTCGTAGCCAGCACGCTGGTTGATGATGGTGTCCACCGCGATGGCGGTCTTGCCGATCTGGCGGTCACCGATGATAAGTTCGCGCTGTCCGCGGCCGATGGGGATCATCGAGTCGATGGCCTTGAGGCCGGTCTGCAGCGGCTGGTTCACGGGCTGGCGGAAGATAACGCCAGGAGCCTTGCGCTCGAGCGGCAGACGCAGTTTTTTGCCCTCGATGGATCCTTTGCCGTCGATGGGCTTGGCCAGCACGTTGATCACGCGGCCCAGCAAGCCCTCGCCCACCTCGATGGAGGCGATCTCGCCGGTGCGGCGCACCTTCATGTTCTCGGTCACACTGTCGACCTCGTCGAGCAGGATGATACCCACATCACTCTCTTCCAGGTTCATAGCGACGCCGGTCACACCATTCTCGAACTGCACCAGTTCGTTGGCCTCGACATTGTGCAGGCCATAGGCGTGAGCCACACCGTCACCCACCTCCAGGACGGTGCCTTCTTCCTCAAAGGCGGCCTGCCGCTTGGCGATGTCCTCGACGAGTTGTTGTTTCAGTATGTCAGATATTTCACTGGGATTAATCATCTCTGTAGAATTCTAGTTTTTCTTTTGCAGTTGTAATCGCAATTCGTTCAACTCTCTCTTTACCGACGCGTCGAGCACCAAGCCGTTGATCTTGACGGTGAAGCCGCCAATCAGGCTGGGGTCGATCACCTGCTCGATCTCGAGCGTCATGGCCCCCAGGCGCTTCTTGACGATGTCGATAATGGCATTGACCTCCTGCTCGGGCATGGGCACCACGGTGGTGATGACCACGTGGGCGATCTCATGCGCCTCGCGATAGAGTTCGACATAGGCCAGGGATATCTTCTGCAGATACTCGGCGCGGCCGTTGCGCACGCACAGCAGCAGGAACTTGTCCAGCGAACTGCCGGGCTTGCCGCCCACGAGATTGAGCATAAAGGCCCCCTTAGCCTCGTCAGAGATTTCAGGGTTGAGCACCGCGCGCTTGAGTTCGTCGATAGCGGTGTAGCGGAAACTGAGCGTCTTCAGGAGTTCATAGATCTCCTGGGCGTCACCGTTCTCGACGGCGTACTTGTAGAGCGCTTTAGCGTATCGGCGTGGAATCAGTCCGTCACTCATATCGCGTTAGTTTTTAGTCTCAACCTCACTCAGATATTGGTCAACAAGCGCCCGCTGGGCATCATCGCTGGCAATGTTGCGGCGGATGACCTTCTCGGCGATTTGCAGCGCCAAGTCGCCCACCTGCTCGCGCAGTTGCTTCTCGGCCTCCTTGCGCGACTGCTCGAGCGACACTTGGGCAGCCTGAGCTACCTTTTTGGCCTCCTCGGCAGCGTCGCCGCGGGCCTGCTCGATGAGTTCGTTGCGCATCTTGGTGGCCTCACGCAGGATGTCGGCCTGCTCGTCACGCGCTTGGGCGAGCAACTTGTCGGCCTCGGCCTTGGCATTGTCGAGATGCGACTTGGCCTCCTGTGCATAGGCCACACCCTTGTCGATCAGTTCGGCACGCTCTTCAATCGACTTGATGATGAAGGGCCATGCCCACTTGGCAAGGATGAAGTACAGGCACAGAAATGCCAGGAACATCCAGAAGACCAGGCCAAATTCAGGCGTGAAAAGTTCCATCTGAGTTCAGGGAAATTACATGATAATAGCGAGCACGCAAACGATGAGGGCCAGGAAAGCCACACCCTCGATAAGGGCAGCGATCACGATCATGTTGCTGCGGATGTCGCCGGTCGACTCGGGCTGGCGGGCGATTGCCTCCATGGCACTGCCACCAATTTTACCAATACCGATACCTGCTGCTACTGCTGCGATACCTGCTCCGATTGCTGCGCCAAGGTTGGCCATAGCCTCTAATAAAATCATTCCTAACATAGTGATAAAGTTTTAATTGTTAATATTTTTTGTTGTTTGTTTTGAAATTCCGGTTTGGTCTTTGTTACTTGGCCTCATGCTCATGCGGCTCCACAAGCGCCATCGAGATGAAGATGGTGCTCAGGATGGTGAACACATAGGCCTGGATGAAACTCACCAGGGTGTCGAGCAGGAGCATAAACAGGGTGAAAGCCACCGAGAAGATGCTCGTGCCGATGCCGACACCGACCCCAAACAGGTTGGTGAAGATAAAGATAAGCAACACGAGGACGAGGACCACCATGTGGCCGCTCATCATGTTGGCAAACAGACGGACCATCAGGGCCAGCGGCTTGGTGAACATACCCAGCACCTCGATGAGTTGCATCATGGGCACGGGGCACTTCAGTGCCATGGGCACCTCGGGCCAGAAGATTTCCTTCCAGTACTCCTTGGTGCCGCTGAAGGTCGTGATCAGGAAGGTGAGCACGGCCAGCACCATCGTCACGGCGATATTGCCCGTGAGGTTGGCGCCACCGGGGAAGATCACGATCAGTCCCAGCAGGTTCATCGTCAAGATAAAGAAGAAGGCCGTCAGCAAGTAGGGGGCATACTTGGGCGCATGCTTGCCCAGGATGGGACGGATGGTGTCGGTATAGACAAATCCGATCACAAACTCCAGGGCGCCCTTACCGCCACGAGGCGCCTTCATGCCCTGACGGGCATACCAGCGCTTGAGCGACAGCACCATCCACAGCACCAACAGGGCGGCGATGATGAGGGCGGCGACATTCTTGGTGATCGAGAAGTCCCAGGGGCGGTACTCGCCACCGCCGGGCAGCACTTGCACGACCTTGCCGTGATACTGCTCGCTGGTCGAGATCTTGTAGCCCTCATAGGTCTCCCCTCCGGTGATGCGGCTGCTCATGAAACAGTGCAGGCCATCCTGTCCCCACACGATGATGGGCAACGGGATGCGCGCGTTGTGATTGAAGGGCACCTCCCAGCCGTAGGCGTCGCCCAAGTGCTCAAAGATGGTCTCCTTGGGGTCCAACTCGCTGGCGTGACCGGCGGCACGGTGCTGGGCCGAACTGTAATAGCCCAGTCCCATCAGTGCCACAATCACGAGGGCCACAATCGCAGTAATAATCTTGCTTTTCATTCCTGTATCAATACAAGCACACCGACACCACATTATCCTTGACATCGGCCACACCGCCGTGAATGTCACGCTCCACGGTGTTGCCATCGGCCACATAACTCATCTTGCCAGCCTGCAGGGCGGCGATGAGGGCGGCGTGGTTTTTCAGCACCTGGAACTGTCCCATGACGCCAGGCAGGGTCACCTGCTCGACAGTGCCTTCAAACTCGATTTGTTCAGCCGATATGATCTTGAGTGTCATGTTATATATTAATAATGTATAACTCAGTTATAATAATCTTTTTCTCAACTGCACGCGGGCCGAGCGGTCATCAACTCTGCTCGAGCAGTTTCTTACCCTTGGCGATAGCCTCGTCGATGGTACCCACGCTCAGGAAGGCCTGCTCGGGCAGGTCGTCGACCTCGCCGTTGAGGATCATCTTGAAGCCGCGGATAGTCTCGGCCAGCGGCACCATCACACCGGGCAGACCGGTGAACTGCTCTGCCACAAAGAAGGGCTGTGACAGGAAGCGCTGGGCACGGCGGGCACGCGACACGACGAGTTTGTCCTCGTCGCTCAACTCCTCGACACCGAGGATGGCGATAATGTCCTGCAACTCATTATACTTCTGCAGCAGGTGGATCACACGCTGGGCCACATCGTAGTGCTCCTCACCGATGATGTTCGGGTCCATGATGCGCGATGTCGATGCCAGGGGGTCAACAGCCGGGTAGATACCCAACTCGGCGATCTTACGGCTCAACACGCAGGTAGCATCCAGGAAGTTAAATGTCGTGGCAGGTGCGGGGTCAGTCAAGTCGTCGGCAGGCACATACACGGCCTGTACCGAGGTGATACTACCCGTCTTGGTCGAGGTGATGCGCTCCTGCAGTTTACCCATCTCACTGGCCAACGTGGGCTGGTAACCCACGGCCGAGGGCATACGGCCCAGCAGCGCCGACACCTCACTACCGGCCTGGGTGAAGCGGAAGATGTTGTCCATAAACAGCAGGATGTCCTTACCGCCACCATCCTGGTCGCGGAACTGCTCGGCCACGGTCAGACCCGACAGGGCCACGCGCAAGCGGGCGCCGGGAGGCTCGTTCATCTGGCCGAACACGAGGGTGGCCTGTGAGCCTTGCACAGCCTTCATGTCCACATCCTTGAGGTTCCACTCGCCCTTTTCCAGGCCTTCCTTGAACTTGTCACCATAGTTGATAACGCCGCTCTCGATCATCTCGCGCAACAGGTCGTTACCCTCACGGGTACGCTCGCCGACACCAGTGAACACCGAGAATCCGTTGTGACCATGAGCGATGTTGTGGATCAACTCCATGATAAGCACCGTCTTGCCCACACCGGCGCCACCAAACAGACCGATCTTACCACCCTTGCTGAAGGGCTCGATCAGGTCGATGACCTTGATACCGGTATACAAGATTTCCTGTGTGATCGACAGGTCGCTGAAGGGGGGAGCCGGCTGGTGGATGGCGCGGCGGGCGCCTTCCTGCAGAGGCTGCAGGTGGTCGATGCTCTGGCCGATCACGTTCAGCAGGCGGCCCTTGATCTGGTCACCGGTGGGAACGCTGATGGGCTGTCCGAGCGACTTGACACGAGCACCGCGCTTGAGGCCGTCGGTACTGTCCATGGCGACGCAGCGCACCGTGTTCTCTCCCACGTGCTGCTCCACCTCCAGAATGAGTTCGCTGCCATCAGGACGCTGCACCGATAAGGCGGTGTAGATCGGCGGACGCGAAGCGCCCTCGCTCTCAAACGCGATATCGACAACGGGGCCGATGACTTGGGTTATTTTTCCAAAATTTTCAGCCATAATGCGATTATTGACTTTAAACGGTATGTTTTGTGTTGATGATTATAGATAATTCTGTGTTAGTCTCTCCTTATATAATAATATATCGCGCTGTCGGAGATCAGGCGCCGAAGTACCAGCCCTGGGTCACGATGATGGCCATCACCACCAGGTTGACCAGGCCGATGGGCATCAGGTAACGCCACTCCAGAGCCAGCATCTGGTCGATGCGCACGCGCGGGAACGACCAGCGGATCCAGAAGAAAATGAAGGTGATGAAGAAGGCCTTGCCCAAGAACCATACCACGCTGGGGATGAAGTCCATCACATGGTTGAAGCCTTCCCAGCCGGGAATGTGCAGGGGCATCCAGCCACCCAGGAAGAGCAGCGTGGCGATACCCGACACGATAAACAGGTTGAGGTACTCGGCCAGATAGAAGAAGCCGAAGTGGATACCCGAATACTCGGTATGGTAGCCTGCGGTCAACTCGTGCTCTGCCTCAGGCAGGTCAAACGGGCCACGGTTGTTCTCGGCATTGGCTGCGATCATATAGATGATGAAGGCGAGAATGGCGGGCAGGTGTCCCTTGAACAGGAACCAGCCGTCGGCCTGAGCCTCGACGATGCCGGTGATCGACATGGTGCCAGCCAAGCACACGATCGTCAGGATGGAGATGCCACAACTCAGTTCGTAACTGATCATCTGGGCTCCGCTACGCATAGCACCGATCAGGGTGTACTTGCTGTTGCTGGCCCAACCGGCGAGCAGGATGCCCAGCACACCGATCGACGACACAGCGATGATAAAGAACACGCCGATGTTCATGTCCACAATCTGCAGGCCCTTGCCCCAAGGCAGGCATGCAAAGGTCAGCATCGAGGCGATGAGCACCAGATAGGGAGCCAACTTGAAGAGGAACTTGTCGGTGTGCCACAGGGTAATCAACTCCTTCTGCAGGATCTTGATCACGTCGGCAAACACCTGGAGCAAGCCCCACTTGCCCACGCGCATCGGGCCCAGGCGGCACTGAATCCAACCGCAGACCTTGCGCTCATAGAAGATGTAGAACATGGCGATGAGCGAATAAGCCACCAGCAGGCCAACGGCCACCAGCACACACTCGATCGTCGTCGTGAGCCATGCGGGCATCACACTGTTGAGCAACTCATCTAACCATCTCGTGACTGTTCCGAAGTCAAACATATCTCTTGTCTCTTTTAGTGGTTTTGTTCTCTTGTGATATTAACTCTCGTCATCAGGCGGCGCTCTAGCGGTCGATATCGGGGATTACGAAGTCGAGCGATGCCGTGATGGTGATCAGGTCGGCGATCATGTTGTCCTTGCAAGTGAGGTCGACCACGCCGATCAGGTTGTAGCACGGCGACTGGAAGTGCACGCGCACGGGCTTGGTGCCGCCATCGCTCTCGATGTACACGCCGAAGGCGCCGCGGCTAGCCTCTACCTGCTGGTACCAGTGGCCGGCGGGCAGTTTCATCACCTTGGGCACCTTTGCAGCGCAGTACTCGCCCTGGATACCCTCGGCCTCGAGTTTGTCGCAAGCCTGGCGCAGGATCTTGATGCACTGCTCCATCTCGCGCATACGCACCATGTAGCGGTCCATCGAGTCGCCATGCTCGTAGGTCACCTCGTCGAAGTCAAACTCGTTATACAGCGAGTAGGGGTTGGTCTTGCGCACGTCGCAGTGCCATCCGCTGGCGCGACCCGAGGGGCCGGTAATGTCATAGGCGATGGCTTCCTGCTTGGTGAGGATGCCCACACCCGTCATGCGGTTCACGGCGATGACGTTGCCGGTAAAGAGTTTGTGATACTCGGCCAGATTCTTCTCGATGACGTCACAGGCGTGGCGCACATCTTTAATAAAGTCCTCATGCACGTCGGCCACCACGCCGCCGATTGTGCTGTAACTCATCGACATGCGGGCGCCGCAGGTGCGGTCAAAGATGTCATAGATCAATTCCCTCTCACGGAAACCGTAGAAGAAGGCGGTCGTAGCGCCCTGGTCCATCGTCAAGCAGCCGTAACTGAGCAGGTGTGACGACAGGCGCATCAACTCGTCCATCATCAGGCGGATGAGTTCGGCACGGCGGGGCACTTCCAGCCCCAGGGCCTTCTCAACACACATGCACATGCAGTGACGGTTGATGTGGGCGGCCATATAGTCCATGCGCTCGGTGTAGAGCAGCATCTGGGGATAGGTCAGGTTCTCACACAACTTCTCGATGCCGCGGTGGATGTATCCGCTCACGACGTCGATCTTCTTGACGATCTCGCCGTCGAGGCTGGCGCGATAGCGCATCACACCATGGGTGGACGGGTGCTGCGGGCCCACGTTCACGACATACTCGTCGTCCTCAAACACCTTGCCGTCAATCTTCTTGACATTGCCCTGCTCGTCCTCGACCCAGCGGCAGGTGTAGTCCTCGTTGGTCTCATCGTCGAGACGCAGGGGATTGCTCGCGGGATCATAGTCCTTGCGCAGGGGGTAGCCCACCCAGTCGGTGCGCAGAAACATGCGGCGCATGTCGGGGTGGCCGATAAACACGATGCCGAAGAAGTCATACACCTCGCGCTCCTGGAAGTTGGCCACGGGCCACAGGTCCACCACCGAGTGCAGGCGGGGATTCTCGCGGTCGGCGGTAGCCACCTTCACGTGCAGCAACTCATGGGTGCTGGTGTTGGTCAGGTAATAAACACAGCCCAGGGCCTCGGTCCAGTCCATGCCCACGACGGCGCTCAGCACATCGTAGTGCAACTGCTCCTTCAAGGCGCGTGCCAGGTCGTGCCACTGAGCGTCATCGACGGTCACCATGGGGAACTCGCCCGTGGTGTCGACTTGAGCCTGGGGGCACAACTGAGTGATTTTTTCTTGTATATCTGCCATATCTGAATGGATTTTTGTCGGGTTAAATTATTTGGCTTCCTCTTGCAGGACCTTGCCGTCATACTTCAGGCCCTCGAGTTTCTCTTTGCGGTTAACGCCGCCAAAGTACTTCTGCACCTTGATCTTGCGCTGCAACTGCATCAGGGCATAGAAGAAGGCCTCGGGACGCGGGGGGCAGCCGGGCAGATACACATCCACGGGGATGATCTCGTCCACGCCCTTAACCACGCAGTAACTGTTCTTGAACGGGCCGCCGCTGACGGTGCACGAGCCGCAGGCGATGACATACTTGGGCTCGGCCATCTGCTCATACAGGCGCTTGAGGGCCGGTGCCATGCGGTAGTTGATCGTGCCCTGGCACATGATGTAGTCGGCCTGGCGGGGGCTGTTGCGCGCCACCTCAAAGCCGTAGCGGGCCATGTCGTAGCGGGCAGCACCCAGGCACATAAACTCGATGGCGCAGCAACTGGTGCCGAAGCACAGCGGCCACAGCGAGTTGCTCACGCCCCAGTTCATCAACTGGTCCAACTTGCCAACGATGATGTTGGTGCCGCCGGCGCGCAGTTGCTCTACCAGGTTTTCGATATACTCGTTGTCCTTGAAGTCCTCATACTTCATCGACTTGATTTTCACTTCCATCTCAACGCTCCTTTCTTCCAGGCATAAGCCAGACCTAAAACCAAAATAACAAGGAAAGTGCCCACGGCGAGCAGGGCCTGACTGCCAATACCCTTACAGATGGTTGCCCAGGGGAACAGGAACACCGTCTCCACGTCAAACATCAGGAACAGGATGGCAAACAGGTAATAGCCCACATGATACTGGGCCATCGAGTCGCCCCTGGTGGGGATACCGCACTCAAAGGGCTCGCCTTTCTTCTCAGTGTAACTGCGCGGGCCGATAAGCCACGCGATAACCAGAGCGCCGACTACCAGCAACACACCGGTCAACGCCGCTGTGATGGCGAGTGTGGTACTCTGTACTCCGAAAATTGATAAATCCATAAAAGAAGTTGTATGTAGTTGTTTTAATAATTCTGGCGGTGCCTAAGTTAGTGAAAGCGGGCTTTCAGGTCGCGAGGCTTGCACAAAATCGGTTTTAATTTTTGGCAGGTTAATTCACACGAACACATCAAAGCCTCTACTGCACAACCACTTACGCCCATCGGGCGCAAATCATTGCCACAGTGACGCTCCAAAATGCGGTGCAAATATACATAAATATTATGAACTGACCAACCTTTTCACTTCCTAAATTTCATAGTTGTTAACAACTCCTCACACACGGGGACCGACGGGGATAGCCCAAGCGCCTGCCGCCCCTGCCCCACCCCGGCAACAGCGGCCGGAGGGAACCGCACAGTCACGGCTCCCTCCGGCTATAAGGTTACGGCTATTTTGCCTGGCATCACATGGCCAGTCGCAGGCCATAGTGCGACGATGCCGCATCGTAGGCATCATAGCGGTAGGTCACACGGCAACCCCTGAAGGCGCTGTCCCAGTTGCCGCCACGGGACACATGATAAGTGCCCGATGCGGGTCCCTGGGGGTTGGTCTGCGGTTCCTCGGTATAGAGGCCATAGTAATCGCTGACCCACTCCTCGATATTGCCGCTCATGTCATACAGGCCCAACTCATTGGGCTGCAGCGAAGCCACAGGGTGCGGCATCTTGCCGGCGGTGCCGTTGTACCACCCCACCAGTTCAGAACTGTCGCTGCCGGCATACAGGTAGCCCTTGCTCAGCCGGCCGCCACGTGCGGCATATTCCCACTCGGCCTCGGTGAGCATGCGGAACACCTTACCCGTCTTCTGGTTCAGTCTGTTGATGAATGCCTTGCACTGACTATAACTCACACTCTCAACGGGACGCTGAAAGTCGTCGGTATAACCGTTATAGGATCTGAAATAACTAGGATTGTTGCCCATCACAGCCTTCCACAGCGCCTGTGTCACCTCGGTTTCGGCGATGTAGTAATCCGATAGGGTCACCTCGTGGGCCGGTGTCTCCCAAGGCCTCACATAGGGGTCGCTCTCGCGCCCTCCCATGGTGAAGGTGCCTCCCTGCACGGGAATCATCCTGAAAGTGACAGTGCCCACAGTAATCTCCTCGACTTGGGCCACATAGGGCCACTCGCCCTTGAGCAGGTAGTCGATCAGAGCCGTCACGTCGCTGATGGTGACAGCATTGTCCTGATCCACATCGGCCGCCACTGCGATGCGCGGGTCGTCACTGCCCTTGAGCAGGTAATCGATCAATGCCGTCACATCGCTGATTGTCACATCTTTATCGTTATCCACATCGCCGCGTGTGGCACTCTCTTGAGCACTCATCGGCATCCAGAACATCGCCATAAGGCAGAGGCCGAATATGGCTCTAAACAGGGTCTTCATTTTGGTCTATTCTAATTGGTTAAATGTGAGATTGCCTTAAAAAAACTCGGCAAATTTAGAGCAAAAATTTTAATTATCACAATAAACGCGAAAAAAAATAAAAAAATCATACACACCGCACTCCGTTCAATTTCCACACCACAAGGCCCATCGCCGTCGGGGACCGGCCGCTGCGCCCACGGGCAGCGCCAGGCGACCTGAATCGCAGGCGGTTATGCAGTTGCCATCCGCCACACATTCCGCCAGGGATTCCCGTGGGCAGGTTGGGTCAAGACAAGCGGTAACCGATGAGCAAGGCACTTGTAGCATAGCCAAAAAAAATCTTAATTCCTCACCTTAATCCCCGATAACTTTGTACCTTTGCGGCCATGAAAAAAACGACTTCATTCCTATTGGCCATCAGCATGGGGGCGAGTGCCCTGGCGGTTCCCAACGAGACCGCCAGCACACTGAGCGACACGCTATCGCTCAACGAGGTCACCGTCACCGCCATCAAGCAGAGCGCCGACCTGCGCACGCAGGCCACGGCCCTGACAGTCATCGGCCGTCAGGAGGCTGAGCGCAACCAGGTGACGTCGGTCAAGACCGCCGCCGACCTGGTACCCAACCTGTTTATTCCCGACTATGGCAGCCGCATGACCTCGACGGTGTATGTGCGCGGTATCGGCACACGCATCGACCAGCCCGCAGTGGGTCTGACCATCGACAACGTGCCCGTGATGACCAAAGAGAACTACGACTTTGATCTGGCCGACGTGGCCCGCTTTGAGATGCTGCGCGGCCCGCAGAACACCCTCTACGGCCGCAACACGCTGGGAGGCCTGATGAACATCTACACCCTGTCGCCGCTCAACTACCAGGGCACACGCGCCCTGGTCGAGGGTGCCTCTCACGGCTCATGGCGCGTGGGGGCAAGCCACTACCGCCTGCTCAACGACAACCTGGGCGTGTCGCTGTCGGCTCAGTACAGCAGCACGCTGGGCGAGTTCCGCAACCAGCATAACGGCAAGCGCTGCGACTGGGAGCGCTTGCTGAGCGCCCGCGCCAAGGTGGAATGGCGCGACCGACAGGGCTGGTATGTGTCGAACGTAGCCTCGGTGACCACAAGCCGTCAGGGAGGTTACCCCTATGAGTGGGTCGAGACCGGAAGCATCGCCTATAACGACACCTGCTTCTACCGCCGCACCTCGGTCACCGATGGCCTGACGGTGCGCAAGTCGCTGGACCGCTTCACCCTATCCAGCATCACCAGTTATCAGTTTCTGGACGACAACATGACACTGGACCAGGACTTTACGCCGCGCGACTACTTCACTCTCACCCAGGCTCGACGTGAGCATGCCGTGACCCAAGATCTGATTGCCCGCAGCCATAACCGCGCGCAGGGCTACAACTGGCTGGCCGGCATGAGCGGTTTCTATCGCCGCTACACGATGCGGGCACCGGTCAACTTCTATGACTACGGCATCGCCGACCTGATTGAGCGCCATGCCAATGAGGCCCTGCCCGAGTATCCCATCGCCTGGGATGAGCGCACCTTCTTGCTAGGCAGCGAGTTCACCAGCCCCAACTGGGGTGCCGCGCTCTATCACGAGTCGCACTACAACTGGGGCCAATGGACACTGTCGGCCGGCCTGCGCATCGACTATGAGCACGCACGCCTCAACTACCACAGCGAGACCCTCACGGGCTACAGCATCCTGAAGGGCGCCACGGGCCAACTCTATGCCCACGAGAACATCGACATCGACGAGCGGGGCACGCTCAACAAGGACTTTGTGGGCATCTTGCCCAACGTGAGCCTGTGCTGGCATCCCTGGCCCGGCAAGAACCACACCGTCTATATCGCTGCCTCACGCGGCAGCAAGGCCGGAGGGTTCAACACTCAGATGTTCAGCGACGTGCTGCAGCAGCGACTGATGGGCATGATGGGCATCGGGGCGCAATACGATGTGGACAAGATGGTGGGCTATAAGCCCGAGAAGGCTTGGAACTATGAGTTGGGTGGACACTTCGAGTGCTGGGACGCCCGTGTGCAGAGCGACATGGACATCTTCTATATGGACTGCCGTGACCGCCAGTTGACCGTCTTCCCGCCGGGCACGACCACAGGGCGCATGATGACCAATGCGGGCAAGACCCGCAGTTGGGGTTTTGAGTTCACCATGTCGGTCAATCCCAGCAAGTTGACGTACCTGAATTTAAGTTATGGTTTCACTTGTTCCACCTTCAAGGACTACAACGACGGCAAGCAGGATCATAGCGGTAACCGCGTTCCCTATGCGCCGATGCACACCCTGTTTGCCGAGGCCAGCCACTCGCTCGAGATAGGCGGCGACAGCAACAAACTGCTCACGCTGGCGGCCAACGTGCGTGCCACGGGCGACATCTACTGGGACGAGGCCAACACCATGCGCCAGCCCTTCTACGCCCTGCTGGGCGCATCCATCACCTGGAAACAGGCACGTTACAGCCTGCAACTGTGGGGACGCAACCTCACCGACACAGACTACAAGACGTTCTACTTCGTGTCGATCCAGCATCACTTCCTGCAGCGTGGACACGGACGGTCGATGGGCGCCACACTACGGCTCAACTTCTGAGCCTTTTCGGGCCTTTAAGTCACAGCAGCCCATACCGTTCACCCAAAGATTGAGCAAAGCGCACAGACTGATAATTATTAATAATTCTTCTCAAAAAACTTGCAGATGAAAACAAAAGCATCTACTTTTGCACCCGCTAACTGCGTCAAGACCCATTTAGTCCAATCAACGGAATAATCATTTTTTATCAATCATTTTTATATAAACAAGAGAGTAATGAAGAAGATTTTCACCCTGTTGTTTGTTGCCACCATGCTGAGCCTGGTCTTCAGCGCATGTGGCAAGGACGATGAACCCGACAAGCCCGTGAGCGCCGACCTGGAGAGCGCTTATGACAACGAGACCGACCTGCACTTCCTGTTCGCCATCAACACCGAGAAGGATTCAAGCAGCATCTACATGTATAACATCGTGTTTACCATCGGCGAAGCCCAGTCGCCCGCTATGAACATCCGCGTGGACGCCCCCCTCACCGTTGACAAGACGGGCAACGTATTCACCTATGCCGGCACAGGCATGCACCCCTACATGCAGCGTGGCAGCACGATGATGCAACTCACCGACGACCGCTATCTGGTGACCAACCTCACGTGTACCGTCGACACCAAGAACCGCACCTATGACATCGCATTTGACTGTCACGGAGGCCACTTTGCCGATAGTGGCAAACTCAAGTAACCGTCAATTAACATATATTTTCATAAAAAACATTACAAATGGTGCAAGATTCGGTGCACCATTTGTTTTTTAAATGTATCTTTGCCGCGCCAATGAGGCAGATTTTTTCAACTACATCCATCACAGACATGAAGAAGATTTTACTGATGATAGCCGCTGCAGGCTTGATCCTGGGAGTCATCTCGTGCGGCAACGACGAGCCCTCTGGGGGCAATGACAAGCGAGGCGATGGCGTGTTTGTCGTCAACACTCCTATGGTCAACCACTTGTACAACACGGTCAATGGCCAAGTGCTGGGCATGAGCAGCACCCACAACCGCCTGACGCTCGACACCACCAACCACAAGGCGTCGCTCGAACTCAACTACAACGACGGTAACGGCGACAAGACCATCCGTCTCGACGACCTCACCGCAACACCCAAGCGACTGGGATTCTACGAGTTGCGCTCGCCCAAGGACAGCAAGTTCAGCGGTTATGTCGATTTTAACGAGGCCTCGATGCGCTACCGCTACACCACAGCCGACGGCATCCGCATCATCGCGACCATAGCAGATGTGTTCTTCCTGAAGACCAGGAGCGTCATCACCTATGACGACACGACCAAGGCTACCACAATCGACAATGCCATCTACCAGTTCACCCTGTCGCCCACGACGTCCAACGCCGTCGTCAAGGTAATGGACATCGTGCATGCCAAGGACTTGAGACGATTCATCAGCATCACGGCGATGAGCGTGCCCTGCACCGTCACCCCCAACGGCTATAGCCTGACAGGCACCAACCTGTCGACATCGGCCCTGTACAAGGCCTGGACCGACAGCACCGGCTACAACACCAAGACCACCGACAAGTATCCGTTCAAGACCTTTGACGCCAACGTCGATCTGGTCAACGACACCCTCATGATCAACTACATGATCGGAGGCAGCGCTACGGTAGTGGCTGGCGGCAGAACCTACCCCGACTACACCGCCTATTGATTGATCAACCAGAATCCAAACGATTAATTCAACACAATACAACGACAATGAAGAAATTATCATTCCTGATGCTCACACTGCTGGGCATAGTTATGTTCACCGCCTGTGGCGATGATAATGATGAGCCCGAAAACAAGCAGACCGTCAGCGCGACCATCAACACGCGCCTGGTCAACAACGACGACGAGACCGTCACCTTCTCGCAAAGCACTGGCAAGATCGAGGTGGACTACACCAACATGAAGATCAGACTCAACACCACCTTCATCGACGAGAACGGTCAGACCCAATCGGTCAACTCGCCCGACATGAAACTCACAAGACAGAATGGTTCGGTCTATTATGCTGAGACCACGAGCGGCAATGTCGGCACAGCCCCCCTGATCATTGACTTTGCCAGCGGCATGATGTGGTACCGCGCCGACACCTCCACGCCGGGCGTTAGCGCCATCATGACCACCCAACTGCTGTATGCCTACACCACCACAGCCATCAGCAATCCCGCCAACGGCAACTCAGGCAGCCACCAGCAGTCGGCCTACCTGTTTGCCCTCGACACCCGAGGCGAGACCTGCATCCTGAAGTTGTCCAACTTTGTATCGACCCTCAACGGCTCGGTCGACGCCCCCGAACTGCAATACGAGGGCTTGACGGTAACCCCCACCAGCACAGGTTACACGATTACCGCCGACAAGATTGAGTCTGATTACAAGGGCTTCTACACGCTCACCGACGTAGAGTTCCACCTCTATGAGCAGTGCCTGTCCATCAACGGTTCGTTTAAATGCAACGACCTGGAATACAAGGTAACTGGCAGCCTGTTCCCCGCCCAATCAAACTAATTGATACAACGATTCCACACCAGTCCCCGTGGCCGCTGCCGGCGACCACGGGGACTGCTTTTTGAGATAGGGGCTGGACTGACTAGACTTATTGTTGCCTTTTGAGAGGGGGCAAAGGAGGCGTCAGGTGTTTTTCTTGTAACTGGCTACGGCCCATGCAGCCATCACCAAACCGATGCCCAGCAAAGCCAACACCTGGTGCCAGATGCTCGCTATGCCGCCACCACGCACAAACACCGTGCGCATCGCGTCGATAAAGTAGCACATCGGGTTGACATAGGTCGTGGCATAGGCCCACGACGGCATCGAGCGCGTGGGCGTGAACAGGCCGCTGAGCAGCAGCATCACCACGACAAAAAACCACATCACAAAGATGGCTTGCTGCATAGTGTCGCTATAGTTGGACACAATCAGGCCAAACGACGAGAAGAACAAAGCCAGCAGCAAAGCCAGCAGATAGATCAGCGCCAGCGGACCCGCACTGGTGATGCCATACACGGCCCAAGCGAGCAACAGACACACCGTGATGACAAACAGGGCGATGATCCAGTAAGGGATGAGTTTGGCCAGGATAAAGGCCCACTTGCTCACTGGGGTGACGTTGATCTGCTCGATGGTGCCCGCCTCTTTCTCGCCCACGATGTTGAGCGCTGGCAGGAAACCCGTCATCAGCATCATCACGATAGCAAACAGGGCGGGTATCATAAAGAGTTTGAAATTCAGGTGCTTATTATACAGGAACAAGGTGGACACCCGCGACTGCATCGACGCGACATCGGGGTTGACATGGGCCGTGACAATCTGTGACAGGTAGGAAGAGCCCATCGAGCCCTTGGTGCCGTTGACTGCGTTGGCGGCAATCATCACCTGTGGGTGCCGCCCCAGAGCCACATCGTGCTCATAGTCCTGGGGGATCACCATCACGACGTCGCACTGGGAGCGTTCCACCTGCTGCAGCGCGTCGTGGTAGGTGGGCTGCTGCCCCTTGAAGATGAAGTAATTGCTGGCCTCCACGCTATGCACCAACTGCTGCGAGAGGGTCGAGCGGTCGTTGTCCACGACGGCGACCTTGACATTCTTGACCTCCATATTCATCACCCACGGCATCACACACATGATCATGATGGGAAATGCCACGATGAGGCGCGGCAGGAAGGCATTGCGGCGTATCTGTGTAAACTCCTTCTGTATGAGATATTTCAGTGACATAACAATCTGTGCGTTTATTCAAGTCGTTTCTTAAATGAGGCCAGGGCCAGAGCCAGCAACACGGCAAGCATCAGCAACAGAATGCCCATCTCGCGCATGACCTGGCCGACTCCCACACCCATAATCATCAACTTGCGCATCGCCTCGATGTAATACCGCGGGGGTATCACCGCAGATATCCACTGCAGGATGGCAGGCATCGACTCAACGGGAAACAGCATGCCGCTCAGCATCACGATGGGCATCAGCAGCACCATCGCCGACAGCAGCAACGCCACAAGTTGGGTGCGGGCCACACTGGAGATGAGCAGGCCCAACGACAGTGCCAGCAGGATGTAGATGGTGGAAATGACCAGAATCCACCCTAGCGAGCCCGCCAGCGGCACACCCAGGACAAAGCGGGCCATCAGCAGAATTATCACCAGGATGACAAAGGCGAGCGCCAGATAGGGAATGGCCTTGGCAATAATGATCATCAGGGGCTTGACGGGCGAGACGAGCAGCACCTCCATGGTGCCCTTCTCCTTCTCACGCACAATCGAGATCGACGTCATCATCGCACACACCAGCATCAACAGCATGCCCATAATGGCGGGCACAAAGTTGTAAGCCGAGCGCAACTGCGGGTTATAAAGCATCTTGGTGTTGACAGCGCCGCCATCGGCATTGAGAATCACCGCGGTGGCATAGTTTGTCCACATCTGGGCCATATTGGGGTCGGCGCCATCGACTATAAACTGCACGCCGCTGCGCTTGGAGGCGAAGTTGGGACCAAACACGATGGCCAGGTCGGCCCGCTGGTCACGGATGGCCTGCTCGGCCTGGCGCGGCACGGCTACCGTGGCGGTAATGGTAAAATACTCCGAGGCGGCCAGCCGATCGACAGCCTGCTGTGTCAAGTGATCCATACTGCTGGTGACCACCACGGTGCGCACATTGCGCACATCGGTGGTGATGGCGAAGCCAAACAGCAGCATCAGCACCAGCGGCATGCCAAACAGGATGAGCATCGTGCGCTTGTCGCGCAGGATGTGCTTGGCCTCCTTGATAACGAATGAGATGAACTGTTTCATAATCACTTAATCGCTGCTACGCGTGGCTTGACGCGCCAGATAAGTGAACACATGGTCCATATCGGGCTGGTTATACTTGTGCTTCAACTCATCGGGGGTGCCGATGGCCTTGATCTTGCCGTCGACCATAATCGAGATGCGGTCGCAATACTCGGCCTCGTCCATATAGTGGGTGGTGACAAACACGGTGATGCCGCGCGACGCCGCGTCATAGATGAGTTCCCAGAACTGTCGCCTCGTGGCCGGATCGACGCCGCCTGTGGGCTCGTCCAGAAAGACCACGCCCGGCTCATGGAAGATCGACACCGAGAAGGCCAGTTTCTGCTTCCACCCTAGGGGCAACGAAGCGACCAGCGTGTGCTTGTGCTCGCCGAAGCGCAACCGCTCGAGCAACTCGTCGGTCTTGCGGTCGATCTCACGGTCATCCATGCCGTAGATACCGCCAAACAAGCGGATGTTCTCGCTCACCGTCAGGTCCTCGTAGAGCGAGAAGCGCTGACTCATGTAGCCGATGTGCCGCTTGATCTGCTCATGCTCGGTGCGGATGTCATAGCCCACCACACGGCCGGTGCCGCTCGTGGGCTGGTTCAAACCAGTGAGCATGTGCATTGCAGTCGTCTTGCCGGCACCATTGGCTCCCAGAAAACCGAATATCTCGCCGCGCTTGACGGTGAAACTGATGTCATCCACCGCATGGAAACTGCCGAAGGACTTGACCAGATGCTCCACCTCGATGACATTCTCGTCCCTGACCTCGCCACCCTGCTGATGGTCTAGGCCGGGCGGGTTGAAGATGTCGGCAAAGCGGGTCAGTATCTCGTCGGGCGACCCCACGCCACGCACCTGGCCATGGTCGAGAAAGGCCACACGCTCGCAGCGGCGCACCTCGTCGAGATAGGGTGTCGAAGCCACAATGGTGATATCGCGTCCCTTGAGGGCGCCCAGCATGTCCCACAACTCCTTGCGGCTCACGGGGTCGACACCCGTGGTGGGCTCATCCAGAAACAGGACACTGGGTTGGTGCACCAGGGCACACGAGAGCGCCAGTTTCTGCTTCATGCCACCCGACAGGGCGCCCGCCTTGCGGTCCTTGAAGCGCTCGATCTGGCCATAGATGGCGCGGATGCTGTCATAGCCCTCCTCGACCGTCGTGCCAAACAGGGTGGCAAAGAACCGCAGGTTCTCCTCCACGGTCAAGTCCTCATAAAGCGAGAACTTGCCAGGCATATACCCCACCCTGCGGCGTATCTCGCTCATCTGAGTCACGACATCATAGCCATCGACCGTTGCTGTCCCCGACTGGGGCAGCAACAGGGTGCACAGGATGCGATACAGCGTCGTCTTGCCGGCGCCGTCAGGCCCGATCAGGCCAAACACCTCACCCTTGCCCACGGTGAACGTCACTTCGTCGAGCGCCGTCACCTGGCCATAGTGCTTGGTCACGTTATGTACCTCGATTGCATTCATTGGCTAGTCACTGTCTTGGATGATTCAGAGATTTCCGATAATCTGTATGGCTCACGGGATTCAAAACTTCACTTCACCATACATGCCTATCTTGACAAAGCCGTCGTTGTGGATAGCGATCTTGACGGCATACACCAGGTCGGCGCGCTCGTCATCGGTCAGGATGGTCTTGGGCGTGAACTCCGAGCGGCTCGAGATCCAAGTCACCGTGCCGGCATACTCCTTCTTGTTGCCGTCGCCATAGTCGGCAAAGACCTTGCACGTCTGGCCCACCTTGATACCCTGCAACTGGGCCGAGGTGACATAGGCGCGGATGTACATCTGCTCCACGTTGGCCATCTTGAAAAGCGGCTTGCCTGTGGTCACGTATTCGCCCTGTTCGACATACTTCTCAAGCACCGTTCCCGCCAAGGGAGCCACGATGTCGGCATTGGCGATCTGGTCGTCGAGTTGGCGCTGCTGCGAGTCGATGCCTGCCACCTGGGCGTCGATACCGTCCATCTGGGCGCTGAGGCCCTTGCCCTGCTCGGCCAGGGCGGCATTGCTGCTGCGCAACTGGTCGCGCGTGGCCTCGAGTTGGCGGTTGAGCACCTTGATCTGATTGTCGATGTCGTCGAGTTGCTTGCGGGGCACGGCGCCGTCCTTAACCAGTTCGCTGTAGCGCTGACGCTCACGCCGGGCATTGGCGATCTGCTGCTGGACCGACGACAGTTGCTTGTTCAGGTCCAGTTGCTGGCTGCTCGTGGCCGACCGGTTAGACGACAATTGGCGCTTGCTGGCCTGCAACTGGCTGCGCTGCGTCTCGAGTTGCTGCTTTTTGAGCACCAACTGATAGGTGTCGATGTGACCCACCATGGCGCCGTTGTCGATGGTCTGTCCCTCGGTCACATCGAGCGACTTCAACTCGCCCGTGGCCTTGGCACTGATGGTGACTTCGGTGGCCTCGAACGTTCCTGTGGCGTCAAACGCCTTATCCTTCTTGCCGCAAGCGGTCAGCAGCAGCAGAGCCGCGCTTGCAATGATGTTGAACTGTTTCATCTTAGTGTTTTATGCTGTTTGATTTTAATTGTTCGTGGTATACTTCAGGTCATACATGCCCTTGAGCATCTCGATCTCGTGGAGGGAGCGCTGCACTCGGGCGGCATTCTCGCTGTTGATGTCCCTCACCAGGTCGTTGACATCGATGATGCCATGGGAGAGTTTGGACTCGGCGGCCTTGCGGACCTGCTGCCGCAGGGCGATGATGTCGTCGTCCTGGGCCATCAGGCTGCTATATCGGTCGATGGCCTCCTGCCGCTGCATCTGTTCCAGCCGGTTATTGAACAGGAACACCTCGCGCTGGTTGCGGGCGGTCTCGCGCTGCAACTCGATTTTGGCCTTGTCGCCGCTGCGGGTGTACAGGGCTCCGATGTTCCACGTCACGCGGGCTCCCACCATGCCGTTCCACGACCACTCGCGACCCATCATGTCCTTAAACATGTTGTAGCTCGGATAGCCGTAATAGCCTTGGGCAAACAGGCCCACTCGGGGCAGCAAGGCGCTGTTCAAGGCACGCTCCTGGGCGTCGGCCAGACTCAACTGGCTGTCGATCAAGGCCAACTCGGGCCGCATGTTGCCAGAGCCCGCCTGCACGGGCCGGGGTTTGCTCACTGCTGTCACTTCTAGGCCGCAGAAGGCCGACAGCATCTCGGCCAGCACACGCCGCTGCGACTCGAGGGTGGTCATCTGCTGGACGACGTTGAGGCGCTCAGCGGTGACACTATTCAGGTCGCACTGGGCTGCGGTGCCGTGCTTGACCATCGAGGTGAGTTTTTTCTCGCTGGCCTCCAGTTGGTTCTTCAGGTCACCGCTCAGACTGATCTGATCGTCGAGCATGAGCAGGCCGAAGTACATCTCGTTGACCCGCTGCCGCACCGCATACAGGTCCACGTCGAGACGCGCCTGCTGCACCTCGCCCTGTCGCCGCGCCACCTCGCGCTGGGCGCTGATGGCGCCACCGTCATAGACCGTCTGCTGCACATCCAGGCCCACGCGATACTGGTCCCGCTTCAGGCACTGCATTGCCACGCCCATGGTCCGCATCAGCGACTGCATCTCGTCGGGCCATGAGGTGACAGCGCTCTGGTAAGTCGCCTGAGCGGTCGCCGTCACTTGAGGGAGCCACCCCTTCTGGATATTGGACAGGGTGATGTCGGTCGTGCGGGCAATCAGGTCGTGCTGAGCGATGAGCGGATAGTTGCGTTCAGCAGCCTGCTGGCACTCCTCGAGCGTCTGTCCCGAGGCGGTCACCGTCACGCAGGCACCAATCATAAGATAGATGTATAATAACCGTTTCATATCGTTGTAAATTGTTTGATACCGCAAAGTTACAGCCTAATTTCATGCCATTATCTATCCAAATCAAGGAGAAAATATCCTATTTGTACAATAATCAAAATATTTTTTTGGTTTTAGCCAAGTTTCCTTACCTTTGCGTTCAAAAACAGCAGTACAGATGGCGCAATTAAGACAATTAAACCTGACCCAACTCAAGCAACTGATCGCCGGCAAAGACGGGATGCTGGTCAATAACTACATTACACAGAATCTGGCCGTGGCGCGCAACGTGCGCATCCAGTTGATCAAAAAGCAACTCATCGGCCAGCCCACGCTCATGCCCGAGATGCGCATTCTCATCATCAAGCAGGGCTGGGCCACGCCCATCATCAACATGATGGAGCGCCGCTTTGAGCCTGGCGACCTGGTGTTTCTGGGCAGTAGAGGCATTCTGGAGTATCAGGACGCCTCCGACGACATACAGGGCATCGGACTGTCGGTCAGCGACGAACTCTTCGCTCTAGCCATCGGCAACCGCGTGCCGGCGACTTTTGACGGTCACCTGCGCGACTTCCAGATGCATCTGGAGCCCGCCGACCAGGACTATCTCGACCAGTTACACCTCTTGCTCTATCGGCACTTGAGCCAGCAGGACGGCAGCAGCCAGGTGACACTCAACCTGCTGAGCGCATTCCTGTGGTATGTGGACCACCTGTGGAGCCGCCACGAGCAGACCGACCGCCAGAGCCAGACGCGCGAGCAGCGCCTGTTCACCGACTTCATCGCGCTGGTGAGCGAGTATGCTCCCGCCCGCCATACCATCGACTTCTACGCCTCACGGCTGTGCATCACCCCGCGCTACATGAGCGCCATCATACGCCAGGTGAGCGGCAAGAGCGCCAAGCAGTGGATCGACGACGCCTTGGTCACCCGCATCAAAATCGACCTGAAGCACACCGACAAGCCCATAGCACGCATTGCCGACGATATGAACTTCCCCAACCCGTCGTTCATGACCAAATTCTTCAAGCGCATGACGGGCATGACTCCGCGCAGTTTCCGCCAGTAGCCAGCGACCAACCGTCCATTACACATCATGCGTGATCCTTAATAGTGTGCACGCCGGACTGACCCTAATGGCGATAAGCAGCAGGCAAATGCAAAAAAAAACATAAAAAACAGAGGTATTATCACCAATTGGCAAAATTATTGCTAACTTTACACGCTCAAAACGATATTTGCATGGCAGCACGAGAGAAATATGACGAGGCTCGAGTCATCGAGCAGTTGCACAATCAGGCAACGTGCAAAGCGGCTTTCGGTAAGGTGATCGAACACTACAGTTCGCAACTTTACTGGCAGATCCGCCGCTTGGTCATCGACCATGACGATGCCAACGACGTGCTGCAGAACACCTTTATGAAGGCGTGGACAAGCATCGACAACTTCCGTGGCGATGCCAAACTCTCGACGTGGCTCTACAAGATCGCCATCAACGAGTCGATCACGTTTGTCAACAAGAAGAAGGTGATGAACCAACTCTCGATCGACGATGACGAGAGTTTCCTGGTCAACCAACTGGAGAGCGACGAGTGGTTTGACGGCGACCAAGCGCAAATCGACCTGCAGAAGGCCATCGCCCGACTACCCGAGAAGCAACGGCTGGTGTTCAACCTGCGCTACTATGATGAGATGAAGTATGACCAGATGAGCGAGATACTCGGCACCAGCGAGGGCGCACTCAAGGCATCCTATCATCATGCAGTGAAGAAAATAGAACAATTTTTGGGTGAATCAGAATAATTTTTTGGTAACATCATTAAACTTTTTTGACACATGTCAGTCAAATAGGCGTTATGAAACACGAAGACTCCACAATATTGAATAAATACGGTAAGAATCCGGGCTTCAAAGTGCCGGAGAATTACTTTGATGATTTCAATCGTCGCATGGCTGACATGTTGCCCGATGTTGAGATCACTCCCATCGACGTCAAGCCCTCGATGTGGCAGCGCGTCAAGCCGTTTGCCTACATGGCCGCCATGTTTGCCGGCGTGTGGTGCATGATGTCGGTGTTCAGCCACTTCACCGCTTCTGGCAATCTGGACAGCGTCAGGGCGGTGGCCGAGAAGATGGGCGACGACAACAGCAACGTCGAGGAATTCATCATGAGCGGTGCTGTGAGTGATTACGACATCCTCAACTACGAGGACTCCGTGATGATGAGTAACGAGGAGAACATCACCGACGAGGGCAAGTAATTAAGCAAAGAAAGGAGAGCATCCCTATGAAGAGAACTGTAGCAACACTGATCACTGTGCTGGCCGTCGCCACAAGCCTGATGGCACAAAACTCTGGGCGCACCAAGTTTGCGACCGACATGTATCAGGCCAAGCACGAGATGATTATCGAGGAGATGGGGCTGACACAGACCCAAGCCAGCCAATTCCTGCCCATCTATGAGCAGATGGAGCGCGAGATTTATCAAGTCAACCGCAACGCCCGCGTCCTGGCCAGGGAAGTGGAGAAGAAGAAGAATCCCACCGACCGTGACTATGAGGCTGCCGCATCGGCTCTGTCCAGCACCCGCATGCGCGAGGGCGAGATCGAGGCCAAGTATTTCGACAAGTTCTCTAAGATTCTCACCAAGAAACAACTGTTCCTGCTCAAGCAGGCCGAGGTGAAATTTACTCGCGAGATGCTCAACAAGAACAAAAAGCGCAAGAACTAACAGCATTGCCGCTGCTGCTCACCGGAGCATCCCCAACGCATCGATTCAGAAACAAGGAGAGAGAGTTTTTTCATTATGAATTTAATAATAACATTAATATAACTGCTGAGTCCGATACCGTGATCACACAACAATAATCCCACCACACCGCCAAGTGTGCTGGGATTATTATTTTTCTGGACATGTAATTGAGCAATGTGCCGAAGCACTCAGGGCCACAAAGCAAGAAGCAAGGCTCATCCCCACCTTCTATCGGGTGATCCCAAAGCAATCTGCTCTTAGTTGGCTCTGTACTTGTAGATGTCGACCAGTTTGATGTCAAACACGAGCGTGCTATAAGGCACCAGCACGTCGGTCTTCTTCAGAGAGCCATAGCCCTGCTCATAGGGGACAATGACGGTGCAACTGTCGCCCACGTGCATGCGGGTCAGGGCAATCATCCATCCCTCGACGTTAGCGTTGACCATCGCGCGGTAGATGCTGTCGGCCGGCGAGGTCATGTAGTAAGACGAATCGACGGGCGTGCCATCATAGAGCCTGAGGTGATACTTCACATCGGTGGTCGAGGTGATGAGCGGCTTGAGGTTGTTGCGGGTCAACATCGTGTCGTTGTGCCAGCGCATCAAAGTCTTGGCCGACGGATCCCAAGCAGCGGTGACCAGGGTGTACTGGCCCGACGCCTGTTGGCGCTCAAACCACTCCACATTCTTCTCACGCCAGTCTTTGTACTCGTCCTCGATGCTCTTGCCCAGACAGGAGTCCAGCATCGTGACGGCCATGACGGCCATGATGACGGTATAGAAAAACTTTTTCATAATCATTGGTTTTGCAAGAGCCGGCACAGCGATGCCTGCTCCTGATTGCTAATATCACATCAGTTTGCGCAGGACGTTGTTCAGGCTGCACTCGCGGGCCAGGATGGCGGGCAGGTCGGCAATGGCGACGCGCTCCTGCTGCATGGTGTCACGGTCACGCAGGGTAACGGTGTTGTCCTCGAGGGTCTGGCCATCGACGGTGATGCAATAGGGGGTGCCGATGGCATCCTGGCGGCGATAGCGCTTGCCCACGGTGTCCTTGTCCTCGTAGTGGCAGGCGAAGTCAAACTTGAGCAGGTTCATGATCTCATGAGCCTTTTCGGGCATGCCGTCCTTGCGCACGAGGGGCAGGATGGCGCACTTGATGGGAGCCAAAGCCTTGGGCAGATGCAGCACCACGCGGGTGTCGCCGCCCTCGAGTTTCTGCTCCTCGTAACTGGAGCACATCACCGAGAGGAACATGCGGTCCACGCCGATCGAGGTCTCGATGACGTAGGGGGTGTAACTCTCGTTGAGTTCGGCATCGAAGTACTGGATCTTCTTGCCCGAGAACTTGGCGTGCTGGCTCAGGTCAAAGTCGGTGCGGCTGTGGATACCCTCCACCTCCTTGAAGCCAAACGGCATCTTGAACTCGATGTCGGTGGCAGCGTTGGCATAGTGGGCCAACTTCTCGTGGTCGTGGAAGCGGTACTTCTCGTCACCCAGGCCCAGAGCCTTGTGCCAGCGCAGACGGGTCTCGCGCCAGTAGTCGAACCACTTCAACTCCTCGCCGGGGCGTACAAAGAATTGCATCTCCATCTGCTCAAACTCGCGCATGCGGAAGATGAACTGACGGGCCACAATCTCGTTACGGAAAGCCTTGCCGATCTGTGCGATGCCAAAGGGGATGCGCATGCGGCCGGTCTTCTGCACATTCAGGAAGTTGACAAAAATGCCTTGAGCGGTCTCGGGACGCAGATACACGTCCATCGTCGAGTCGGCACTACTGCCCATCTGGGTCTTGAACATGAGGTTGAACTGGCGCACGTCGGTCCAGTTTTTGGTACCGCTCACGGGGTCTACGATCTCATAGTCCAAGATGATCTGCTTCAACTCCGCCAGGTCGTTGTCGTTCATCGCCTTCTCGTAGCGGGCATGCAACTCGTCACGTTTCTTCTGATTATCGAGCACGCGGGGGTTGGTCTGGCGGAACATCGCCTCGTCAAACTTGTCGCCGAAGCGCTTCGCAGCCTTCTCACACTCCTTGTTGATCTTCTCCTCGATCTTGGCAATCTCGTCCTCGATAAGCACATCAGCGCGGTAGCGCTTCTTGCTGTCGCGGTTGTCGATCAAGGGATCGTTAAACGCGTCCACGTGGCCCGAAGCCTTCCAGATGGTGGGGTGCATAAAGATGGCGCTGTCGATGCCCACGATGTTCTCGTGCAGCAGCGTCATGGCCTCCCACCAGTAGCGCTTGATGTTATTCTTGAGTTCGACGCCATTCTGCGCATAGTCATAGACTGCGCCCAGGCCGTCATAGATTTCACTTGAGGGGAACACAAAGCCATATTCCTTGGCGTGCGATACGATCTTCTTGAAAACGTCTTCCTGTTTTGCCATTGTTCTGTTTGTATAGTTGTTTTTGATAATAATCTTGTAACCAAGCCGCAAAGGTAGTGAAAGTTGAGCGCAGAACAAAACAAGTTCACTTGTTTTTTATGCCGAAACGCATCCTACCTTCGCCACAATTAATTGGCAAAGGTAGTGAAAATCCCTCAAAGGCACAACACCTTGACAGATATTAGGGTTATTTAACGGGATTGATGCTATGATACACTCCAACCTCCACCAGACAAGAAGGAAACCAAGTTTCAGTTGGGGAAACACACATTAGGCGATTGCACAACACGGATCGTCGTGGAACGATCGCGCTTGCCCCCGTAGAGAGCCACTCACGTCAGACGGTACTTACCGTGATGATGCCGTTATATGGCCCATATCAGCAGACCCGCGCAGATGATAACTCCGGTGATGAGCAGATCGATGAGGCAGTAGCCCATGATATCTTTGGCGTCGAGGCGAGCAATTGCCAGTGCCGGGAGCGCCCAAAACGGTTGTATTAGGTTGGTCCAAGCGTCGCCCCACGCGATTGCCATGCCCGTCAGGCCGGGGTCCACAGCGAGGTTGGCGCCGGCGGTGAACATCACCGGAGCCTGTACTGCCCAGTGACCGCCACCGCTCGGCACAAACATGTTGAGCACAGCGGCACAAAGGAAGGTGAGCAACGGATAGGTGACGGGATTGCTGATGCGGATGCAAGCGTCGGCCAGGACACCTCCCAGGCTGATGCCGCTGACACCGACACCCGTGATGATGCCCATGATGCCCGCATAGAAGGGGAACTGCAAGATGATGCCAGCAGCACCGGTCGTCGCTTTACCAAAGGCTCGCACATACTCGACCGGTGTGGGATGCAGCATGAGTCCCAGCGCCAGGAAGATCATAATGACGCCGCCCAAGTCCAGACCGGCACCGCGCAGGCCGAGATGGATCACCAGATAGGCCACGAGCATCAGAGCCACGAGCCACGAGAGTAATTTGCTGTGTTCGAGACGCTGAGCCGGTGTCTTAGTCACAGAGGCAGAAACCTCGGTCGCCATGCTATCATTGTCCTTCAGGAGCGCGGGATCGATGGTGAGCGCGCCCTGCTTGGGGTGCATCAGAGTGTTAGCGACAGTGATGCCGATAATCACAAACAGCACCATCACCAGATTGTGCCAGTTTAAGATGGTTTGAGCCAAGGGCACAGGGTCGGTCAGCGCTCCATTGGTAGCCATGGCGAGTGAGTCGCCAGGAGTGGCCATTGTCAGCGGGATGGAGCCAGAGATGCCGGCATGCCACACGACGAAGCCACTATAGGCCGACGCGATAAGAAGCCTGTAGTCGACATCGGCACGCTGGCGCGCTATCGCCTTGGCAAAGATCACGCCCACAATCAGGCCGAAGCCCCAGTTGAGCCAGCAGCATAACGCCGACACGACTGTCACAAGAGCGATGGCAGCGGGGGCACTCTTGGGCACGCGGGCCATTGCATCGATGGCACGCTTGACAACAGGCGCCGCAGCCAGGGCCGACCCGCACACAAGCACCAGAGCCATCTGCATGGCAAAGGCCAGCAAATTCCACACACCGCCACCCCAGTGCTCTACCACCTCGAGGGGTGTCTGATGGCACAGCGGCATCGCTACCAGTGCGGCAACAAAGGTGAGTAATATGGCGAATATAAACGGTTCCGGCAACCAACGTTGCACTAATCGGACGCAGAATTTTATCATGATTATACGGTCTTCATTTTAGATTAATGGCGCAAAATTAACACTTATTTCCCACACCCGCTCCAATTCGGCTATGGTTTTCCCTAAAAAGCGCCTATTTAGGGCCGTCGCCCAACCAAGACCGCCGGAGATAGATCGCGCTTGAAAGTGTATCAAAACCCAGCGACGAGTCCTAGAAGGTTTATGACCATAAAGGATGAGAGCCACAACATGCAGGCCCAGCCAAATGTGCGTGCAATCTCTTGTAATAGTCCGCAGTCACGCACAGGGATGATTTCCTTTCTAGAATTTGGAATAGAGGAAGGGCTGGACGGTGGCGCTGGCAAACTGCAGCACGAGTTGCACCAGGGCAATGAAGACGAGCAGTTTCACGACCCAGGGGGCAGCGATGAACCAGTCGCGCGCCTTGTCCCACACCCGGCGGGGCACGAAGTGCAGGCCAAAGATGATGGCCAGCATCAGGCACCACGTCAGGCGACGAGCGATGAACACGGGCAGATAGGCCCACTCAAAGTCAGTGAAAATGCCGCCGATGACCTGTCCCGCCGCCTCAAAGGTGCTGGCGCGGAAGAACACCCACAGCAGGGCCACGAGGCTGAAGGTCATCAGCCATGAGACGAAGCGCGTCACGGGCGTGCTCTCGATTCGGTCGAGCCAGGGCTTACACAACTTGTGCACGCACAGGGCCAAGCCATGTCCGGCTCCCCACACGACAAAGGTCCATGCGGCGCCATGCCACAAACCGCCCAGCAGCATGGTCACCATCAGGTTGAAGTGCTGACGCGCCCTACCCTTGCGATTGCCGCCCAGCGGGATATAGACATAGTCGCGCAGCCACAGGGACAGCGTGATGTGCCAGCGACGCCAAAACTCGGTCACATTGAGCGAGCGATATGGATAATCAAAGTTGATGCCCAGGTCAAAGCCCATGATGCTGCCCAGACCGATGGCCATGTCGCTATAGCCCGAGAAGTCGCAGTATATCTGCATGGTATAGCCCAGCACCGCCATCAATAGTTCAAAGCCGGTGTAGCCCGAGGGGTTGCCAAACACGATGTTGTTGTACTGGGCGATGTAGTCGGCAAAGACAGCCTTCTTGAGCACACCGAGCATCACGAGCCACAAGCCGCCATAGATCATCTGCCGCGAGGCGGGCTTGTTGGCGCGCAACTGGGGCATGAAGTCGCGGGCCCTGACGATGGGACCGGCCACCAAGCAGGGGAAATACGACAGGAAGAAGAGGTAGTCCACATAGTCCTCGACGGGCTGGAGGCGCCGCTTGTACACGTCTACCACATAACTGATGGTGCGGAAGGTATAGAACGAGATGCCCACAGGCAGAATCAGATCCATCGGCTGGAAATTGCCGCCGATCAGGCTTTCGAGGTTGGCCATCACAAAGTTGCTGTACTTGAACAGCAGCAGCACGCCCAGCGACATCACCAGCGACGCCGTCAGCGCCACACGGCGCCCGGTACGATCCTGGCGGGAGTCGATCCAGCGCGCGAGCCACCAGTCGATGAGCGAGGTGGCCACCAGCAGCAGGAAGTACCATCCGCTCGACTTGTAGAAGAAGAACAGGCTGAAGGCAATGACAAACAGCATCATCTGCTTGCGGCGCGACTTGAGCAAGGCATACACCGACAAGAAGACGAGAAACAGCACCCAGAACAGGCCGCTGGTAAACAGCATGGGCTCGTCGCTGTTATAGGCAAACAGCGACAGCACTCGGGTCATATCGATAGCATTCAGAATCATGGCATTAAACAGGAGGTTGGTAAACGACGATGCGCGAGGCGCGGCTGATGGTGTCGCCTGGCTGGTTGAGGCGGATGGGGTGTGAGCCGGTGGTACGCATCCACTTGACCACGCGGTCCATCCACTGCTGGGCCGACTGGCGCGTGGGGTGCGCGCCGTCGTGGCTGCGCTCAAAGCGGTCGTTGGCGCTCAGATAGAAGCAGCCCTCGTCCAGTTCCTGAGCCAGCAGGTCGTTGATGCCCGTGTCCTCGTCCCAGTTGGGCGGGCCGATCCACACATAGGGGATGTCGCCCATCTCGGCGAGCATCTTCTTCAGGTAGGGGCGTCGTGCGTTTTTGATGTCGGGGATATAGAGTTCGTTGGCACCCAGACACACCATGATGTAGTTTGGATGGTACTTGCCGATGAGTTCACTCAGTCGAGCCGTCTCACCCCAGCACAGGGTGGAACTGCTGTACCAGATCACCTCGATGAGCGTGTGACCGCTGACGTCGCAGTAGGCAGCGAGCCGCGGTCCCAGGCCCTCGAGCATCGAGTCGCCGATAAAGAGGATGGTCTTGGCGGTGGTGTCCATGGGGGCGCGCCACCCCTTGGGATGGCGGCCGTTGGGCAGGCGGCCATCGGCATCCAGGCTGTCGGCAGCGGCATCAGCGCCACTGAACAGCCCTGCCACGTCGCGGGCAAAGGTGGCCGTCTTGAGTTGGACATTGCCCAGGCGCAAGCCGTCGGACTTGACCGACAGCGCGGCAAACAGCACAAGCGCGGCCAGCAGCAATGCCCAGAGTCCCCAGTAAGATTTATTCATTAGTCGAGTATGGTGTCTTGAGATGATAGCGTCGGTGCGACAAAAATCCCACGCGCCGATGCGGTGACATGCACCGGCGCGTGCAATCTGTCATGGGTTGATACGATTATTTGAGCAACTCGATGCCCAGTCCGGGACGATCGTGCAGGGTGATCTTGCCGTTCTCGACAGTCATGCCCGTGAAGCGGTCGTTGGCGATGAGCAGGTTGCCATCCAGGTCGGCAAAGTCCACAACGGGCGACAGGTTGGCGGCAGCGGTCACGGCACATGAGGTCTCGGTCATGCAACCGATCATCACCTTCATGTCGAGGGCGCGGGCCAGGGTCACCATCTTGTGGGCCTCGTACAGGCCGGTGCTCTTCATCAACTTGATGTTGATGCCGTCATACACGCCCTTGAACCTGACGATGTCCGGCAGGCGCTGGAAGGCCTCGTCGGCGATGATGGGCAGCGGCGAGCGCTCACGCAGCCAGGCGGTCTCGTCGATCCAAGTCTTGTCGAAGGGTTGCTCGACAAACAGGCAGTTGCGCTCGGCCAGCCAGTGGCACATCTCCAGCGCGTGTTCCTTGTTGTCCCAGCCCTGGTTGCAGTCCACACAGATGGGCACATCGGGCATCATCTCACGGATGATGTCGATGGTCTCCTGGTCGCGGTCGAGTCCCATCTTCACCTTGATGAGTTTGTAGGGACGGGCCTCTTCCACCTTCTGGCGGACAACCTCGGGGGTATCGATGCCGATGGTGAAACTGGTCACGGGCGTCTTCTCGGGATTGTAGCCCCAGATCTTGTACCAGGGCTGTCCCATGATCTTGCCCAGCAGGTCATGCAGAGCGATGTCGATACTGGCCTTGGCGGCACGGTTGTTCTCGTCCACCTTGTCCACATAGTCGAGGATGTCCTCGATGCAGAAGGGGTCTTTGAACTGCTCCAGGTCGAGTTTATTCAGGAAGGTGGTCACACTCTCCACACTCTCGCCCAGATAGGGCGGCATGGAAGCCTCGCCATAACCGGTGATGCCCTCATACTCCAGTTTGACTTGCACGTCGGGCGTGGTGGTGCGGCTATAACGGGCCAGATTGAACGCGTGACGCAACTTCAGTTCGTAGGGGAAGAACGACAATTTGAGTTTGCCGGTCTTGGGCACCTGGTTGACGCGGGGCACCGCACGGCGGCGGCCATTGCGGGTCAGGCGATCCACAGCATTGACCGACACGGGCGATGCTGCAGCAATCGCCGAGAGACCCATACCTGCGATAAATTTTCTTCGATCCATAATCTTGTTTGATTTAAATTTTGGTTAAATAACCTCACTATTCATTGATGTTTGTTCAGTATAGGGATATTCATCAGAAGTACCACGGGTGGTTGCGCAAGGCGGTGATGCCCTTGGTACCCACCATGCCCCTGATGCGGCTGGCACTGAGCGGGGAGTACAGATAGGGATAGTCACTGGCCTTGGGATCCAGGCTGTTGATCTTGACCTGGCCCGAGCAGTGGATGTACTTGCCGTCGCGCAGGTAGATGCCCACATGGGTCACGCGCCCCGTCTTCTCGTTGCCGAAGAAGAGCAGGTCGCCGGTCTCATACTGGTGCCAGTCGGTGCCTCGCTTGAATATCTTGCCCGTGAGGGCCTGCTGCGAGGCATCGCGCTGCAGGATGATGCCGTTGCTCAGGTAACTCACCTTGGACAGGCCTGAGCAGTCGGTGACCTTGGTCGAGGTGCCACCCCACAGGTAACTCGAGCCCATCATGCGACGGGCGGTCTTCTCGATCTGGGCTGCGCTGAATTGCTGCTGGCTCCATTGCGAGAGTTCGGCGACATCGGCAGCATCGACCCAACCGGTGCGGCCATCGGGGGTGACGAGTTTGAGCCACTTGCCCGACTCGGCCTTGACCTCGAGGATGTTGCCCATCACCAGATCGCTCACGGTCTCGTCGCCGTGGGCTTCGGTCACCAGACGCGAGTCATAGGCGGTGACGATGTAGCGCTTGGCTTTGCGCCAGGCCTTGATTTGCGCCTCGGTCTTGAAGGCCAGCGAACTCTCGGGCACATAGGCGATGTAGTCGTCGGCCATCTGCACGCGATACCAGTCGTCGCACTTCTCGAGCACCTTGACCGGCGCACCCATGATGCCCTGAGTGGCGATTTCGGCACTGTGCTTGGGCTCGGTGCGCAAGGTGGCGATGCTCAACTTGACCAGCGCCCACTTGCGGGCAGCGGGGATGCCGTCCTCGAGCACGGTGATCTTGTCGGTATAGCCGCTATAGCCATTCTTGAGCATGGCAGCCAGGATGGCCTGTTTCTGGGCCTTGGTGCCCACGGTGCCTGCCAGCACCCACTTGCCGCCCTGCTGCTTGGCGGTTACATCCCATACGGCGGTGCGCTTGTCGGCAGCGATGAGCTGCTTGAGGTCGGCCAGCGTTTCGACGGGCGTGGCGGCCAGAGCAGCGAGGCTGGTCAGAGCCAGCGCCATCGCAATGATTAACGATTTGATTCTCATATCTCTTATTGTTCAGAGTTATTACTTGATCGGTGTGATGGAATTGACGGACAGATGGCTGTTCCACTTGTCATAGAACAGGTTGCCCTTGCGCCACTCGACCTCACCCGGCTGGAAATCGACCGTCTCGCTGCGGATATAAGTCTTGGCAGGGCTGAGCACGTCACCCACGCCCTCGTTGCTGGCCATGCGGTACAGGTCGATGCCCGTGGCATAGTAGTCGTTCATCGCGGTGCCGACAGCACTGCGGCCAAACGACGGGTCGGTGGGTACCCAACCGATGCCCTCAAAGTAGGTCTCGGCCCAGTCATGGTAGTTGATCTCGTCGGGATGCAGCATCCAGCCACTCTCCCAGCGGGCGGGGATGCCCAGCGAGCGCACCAGCGTGATGTAGAGCAGGGCCACCTGACCGCAGTCGCCATGATTGTTCTCGAGCACATATTGCGGGATGTTGGCCAGGGTGCTGTATTCGCGGGCACCGGCCCAAGGCAGGTTATGGCCGATCCACTCATAGACCTTGGCGGCCTGCAGCACGGGATTGGTCTCACCAGCCACAATCTTGCGGGCCAGGGCACGCATCTCGTCGGTGATGATGACGTGGCGCGGCTCGTCGCCCGTGTAGCGCTTATACTCGTCGCTGGCGGTGTCATAAGGCTCCAGCATGGCGATGAGGTCCTGCTGGCTATAGTGGCGCTCACCCACATCATAGGAGAAGGTGTACTCAAAGTGGGTGGGCTGGCCCTTGACGGCAACAGCCTCCATATACACGGTGTGATGCTTGCTGCCCTCGCTCATGGTCACGGGATGGTTACTGCCCTCGAGACGGATGTTGCGCTGGCGCAGGTTCTCGTAGGGGTACGGCATCCACACTCGGAGCGTCTCGCCGGCGGGCACAGCATCGGCTTTGACATCAAGGGTAAAGGTAATGTTGACCCGACGCCAGTCACGCACGCCATTGGCGTCGGCGGGGGTGCGCATGGCTTCGAGGTAATACTTGCGGCGGGTGAGGAATGACTCGTGATTGTCGGCCGCGTTCTGGGCGGCAAATTCTTTGCCCAGCAGCCACAGGTTGCCCACACTCTTGCGGAACCACATCTCCTTGCCATCGATGTTCATCACTTCCAGGGCACGGGTGTCCTTCCAGTGCTGGATCTGGGCATCGGTGGCCTCGGGCATCTTCTCGCGTATCATCTTCACGCCCTGCTCGGGGGTGATGCGGAAGTCGGTGCGGATGCGCTGCATGATGGTGCGCAGCGAGTCGATGCGCACGGCATCGGCCTGACGCACCCGCTTGGGCAGCGACTTCATCACCTTCTCGGCGCGGGCAAACTCACCCTGAGCGATCAATTCATCGACCTGGCCCTGCCAGTCGGGGGTAACGGCCATTCCTGTCAGCGCGATGGCGCTGGCTGCCAGTGCTAACAAACATTTTTTTGCTTTCATATTACCTGAACTAAATATTTAATAGGCAAAGATAGGATAATTATTTGAATCATCAAGCCCGACGGGCGGAATAGTTATCAACACCTGGCCATGCCCCGCATCACCGCTTGACGAGCAGGGTCACGTTCTCGACGTGGTGGGTGTGGGGGAACATGTCCACGGGCTGGATTTCCACCACGCGGTATTTCGCGTCGAGCAGGGCGATGTCGCGCGCCTGCGTGGCAGGGTTGCAACTCACATACACCAGTCGGTCGGGCTCGGCATTGAGGATGACGTTGACCACATCCTCGTGCATGCCGGCACGGGGCGGGTCGATGATCATCACCTCGGGACGGCCATGCTCAGCAATGAAGCCGTCGGTGAGCACATCCTTCATGTCGCCGGCATAGAACAGGGTGTTGCCGATGCCGTTGACGCGCGAGTTCAACTTGGCGTCCTCGATGGCCTCGGGAACATACTCGATGCCGATCACCTGGCGGGCCTGGCGGGCCACAAAGTTGGCAATAGTGCCCGTGCCGGTATACAGGTCATAGACCAGTTCCTGACCCGTGAGGGCAGCCATGCGGCGCGCCACCTTGTAGAGTTCGTAGGCCTGGCGGGAGTTGGTCTGATAAAACGACTTGGGGCCCACGCGGAACTTCAGCCCCTCCATCTCCTCCTCGATATAATCGCGGCCGCTGTAGGTGATGAACTCCTGGTCGGCCAGCGAGTCGTTGACCTTGAGGTTGACGACATAGAGCAGCGACGTGATCTGGGGGAAACGCTCGTGCACGGCGCCCATCACATCGTCGATGGCGGCCTGGTTGGCCTCGCCAAAGACAATCACCTCCATCACCTCGCCCGTGCTGGCGGTGCGCGTCATAGTCATGCGGATGAAACCTTGCTGCCCGCGTATGTCATAGAACGGGTAGCCCTTCTCCACACAATAGTTGCGGATGAACAGGCGCAACTCGTTGCTGATGTCGTCCTGCAGCCAGCATCGCTTGATGTCGAGCACCTTGTCAAAGGCTCCCGGGATGTGGAAGCCCGCCGCATTGCGGTCGGGGAACTCAATGCCGCTATCGAGTTGCTCGCGGGTGAGCCAGCACTTGTTGCTGAAGGTAAATTCCAGTTTGTTGCGGTAATGGGTCGTCACCGCCGAGCCCAGGATGGGATTGATGGCGGGAATGGGCACCTTGGCGATGCGCTCCATGGCATCGACCACCTGCTGCTGCTTGCACTGCAACTGGTACTCATAGGGCAGATGCTGCCACTTGCAGCCGCCACACAGGCCGAAGTGCTCACACATCGGCTCCACGCGCAACTCGCTGGGCTTGACCAGACGCTCGATGTGGCCCTCGGCAAAACTGTGCTTCTTGCGGTCGATCTTCAAGTCGATCACATCGCCCGGAGCGCCAAAGGGGACAAACACCACCAGGTCGTTCCAGCGGCCCAGACTCTTGCCCTCGGCCGCCACACCCGTTATCTCAAAATTCTCAATTACCGGAATGTCTTTTTTCTTTCTCATCGTGGCTGCAAAATTACAAAGAAATTCATTACCTTTGCAATCAATCACCAATTTATAGCCTATTATGAAGACATCATTTAATACCATTACCTCCTGCAAGAGCAGGAAAACGCTACTGACACTGTGTGTGCTCCTGGCCATGTTCACCGCATTCCCCACCTGCCATGCCCAGCAGATAACCGGCAACAACAATGACTTTGCCTGCAACCTGCTGCGCGTCCTCAACGAGCAGAACGAGGGCAGTTTTGTCGCATCGCCCATCAGCGTCACGTTCATGCTGGGAATGCTCAACGCGGGGGCCAATGGCGAGACGCGGCAACAGATTACCGACGTCATGGGGCTGGACGGCTCTGTCCAGAGCATCAACGAGTATTGCCGCAGGATGATTCTCAAGGCACCACGGGTTGACCCAACCGCGACCATCAAGATAGCCAGCAGCATCGTTGCCAACTCGTTCCTGAACATAAGCCTCATCCCGCAGTATGATAAGGACATGCAGCACTACTATATGGCCGAGGTCGATGCATTCGACTTCCGCGATGATAACGCCCTCAACCAGATCAACAAGTGGTGCTACACCCATACCGACGGCATGATTCCCACCATTCTGGACAGGATTAACCCTCTAGCCGCCATGTACCTGCTGGATGCCATCTACTTCAAGGCCAATTGGACCAGCAAATTTGACCCCAGCAGTACCCGCCAGATGGCCTTCACCATGCCCGATGGCAATAGCGAGAACCGCATGATGATGCACAGCAACATGAAGGCGGACTACTGCAGCAACGACTATTACCAGATGCTGTATCTGCCCTATGGCAATCAATCTTATGGCATGTACATCCTGCTGCCCGACAGGGACAAGACTACCGATGACATCATTGAGAGACTCACGGCCCAGGAACTTAAACTCATGATCCAGAACATGCGCAATTGTAATGTGGACATCCTGCTGCCACGATTCACCACAAGCAGCCATCACATGCTCAATGACCCGCTGTCGGCCATGGGCATGCCACTAGCCTTCAGTGAGGAAGACGCCGACTTCCCCTTTATGGCTCAGGATCATAATCTCTTTGTTTACCAGATGTTGCAACGAGCCCGAATCGAGGTCAATGAGCGAGGCACCAAGGCTGCGGCCGTCACCGTGGCAGAGACAAGAAACAGATCTGCCGCTGCGATGACCAACCATGTCAACTTCCACGCCGTGCGGCCTTTTGTCTATTTCATCGTCGAGAGAAGCACCCAAGCCATCTTCTTCATGGGCACCTACTGCGGTGAAGAGCAGTAGCAACAAGCCGGATTTTCATTCTTCGAGGGACTGCTTGATGTAGTCGCGGCTCATACCCAGCGAGACAGCCGTGTCGATGTCGCGCTGCATCTCATCGCGCTCAAAGCGCAACTTGTTGAGTTTGGCGCGTAGCAGATACAGGTAGGCATCGTCTGGGGCCATCTCCAGGGCCGCGCGTATGTCGTCCTCGGCGTCGTTGAGGCGCTTGAGTATCAAGTAGCAGTCGGCCCGATTGCCCAGCAGTTGGGCATTGGGCTGCACCTTGATCACCTGGCTGAACAACTCAGCCGCACGGCTATAGTTGCCGTTGCGCTTGTGCAGCAGGCCCATCCCCTCGTGATACAGGCCCGAATTAGGGTTGATGCGCTTGATCTCGTTGAACAGGTCTTCGGCGCGCTTGGTGTCGCCATCTTCCATGGCAATCACGCCCAGCGAGTAGCGGGACTCGGTGTCGTAAGGGTCGAGTTCACACACGCGCTCATAGTCGTCGACCGCACGGCCGATGCTGTCCATCTCAAAGTAGAGGGCTGCACGGTTCAGCAGCAACGTCACGGCGTGGGGTGTCATGTCCAGGGCCAGGGTGTAATTTTTTACCGCATCGGCATACTTACCCTGATAGCGTTGCAGTGTAGCGATATTGCTCAATACCAGCGAGTTGTTTGGATTATCAGGCTCAGCGACAAAGGCTTTGAGCAGCCATTGCTCGGCCATAGCCCAGTCATGGCTGTAGATATAGTTCTGCGCCGAGTCCACACACTGGAAATAGGGCGTTTCGGTGTTCAGGTCAGCGACATAGGGGCTCTCGGCCGGTTTGGGCTTGGGCTTCATGCCACGCTCCACCTTCATGTTCTCCTCACCTATCGAGTTAATCACCTGTGCACCACCCTGCTGCCAGGCCAGCACCACGGCCACCACCGCCAGCAACCGTGCCACGCACAGCAAATCAGGCCAAATACTATATGTGAAATTCTTCAAAATCAAAACCTTAAAACGTCATTACTAACAACTAAAAACTAAAAACTAAAAACTATTGACATGCACGTCCATCTGCGGGAACGGGAAGCGGATGCCATGCTGCGGCAACTGCTTGTAGAGGCGTTCATTCACGTCATAGAGCACCTGCCAGTAGTTGGCAATCTCGGTCCATGCGCGCACAATCAGTGTCACCTGACTCTCGTCGAGGCTCTCCACATTGACCGACGGCAGGTAATTGGGCTTGGGCACCAAGGCAGCGAGTTGGGCCTCCTGGGTCTCGTTCCACTGCTCGATGCGCTTGCGTTGCCAGTGGAAGAGGCGTTGCCACCACGACTGCCGCTCGTCGGTCCGCTCGTTGTCAGCGTCGGTCGGCTGTTGCGACTGTTGCTCATCGGTCGGCTTGACGTCGGCATCGGTATGCACGATGCGCTCGTCGGCGGCCAGGATGCCGAGGGCAACCTTACGGGCCACATCCACATCGTCGCCATAACTGATGCCCACGCGCCACTCCACGCGGTGATAAGGCTCTGCGCTCACATTCTTGAGCGAACTGGTGGCCAGACCGCCGTTGGGAATGACGATGCGGTCGTTGTTATAGGTATTGATCACGGTGTGGAATATCTGAATCTCCTTGACCGTGCCCTTGTACTCGCCAAACTCGATGTACTCGCCCACCTTGTAGGGCTTCAGCAACAGGATGAGCACGCCACCGGCAAAGTTCTGCAGCGTGCCGCTCAGCGCCATGCCGATGGCCACACCGGCACTGGCAAAGATGGCGATAAACGAACTGGTCTCGATGCCCAGCACACCGATCACGGTGATGATGAGCAGGAACAGCAGCGTCATTTTGATGAACGACAGCAGGAACGACGTCAGCGAGCGCTCAAAGCCCTTGCGCACCATGATGGCGCGCGTCACGCTGTAGATCTTGTTGATGATAAACTTGCCGATGTAGAAGATCAGGATGGCAGCAACGATGCGCAACGCCAACGAAATCATCTGGTTAGACAGCGAGGTCACCAGACTGCCCACATCCAGATACTTGAACTTGTCCACCAGTTTGCCGGGAGTCAACGCCGCGATCGAGTCGGGGTGCAACTGGTTGGTCAGCGAGTCCACATGCGAGGTGACCACATTAGTCGCCTCCTTGATCTTGTTGGCCGCCACCGTGTCGGGCGCCGCCATCGGTATCTGCATCAATATCTTGTTCAATAACATAATCCTCCGTTTTTAAGCCGCAAAGATAATATCAACCCATCTAAAAATCCCTTAATTCAACACTAAATAACGTGAAAACGGTATAAAGTGACGGCTCTGCCGCCCCCTTGTCCACCCCATAAAAAGATTTTGGAGAAGGGGAATGACCTGAATGAATTATTTGTAGTACTTTTGGGGCATCAAAACAATTCATAACCTTTTATACTTTTTTATCAATCATCCTTTTTTATTATGAAGAAGAATATTGTAATCGTTATGGCCGCATTGATGGCCGCCATAGCGCTCAATGCCCAGACCGAAGTTCAACCCTACTTCACTGTAGACCAACTGCCTAACCTCATCAAGTGCCTGCCCGCTCCCCCGGCATTTGACAGTCCCGAGTTTGCCAACGATATGATGCGTTTCTCGTGGGGCAAGCAGCAACGCCTCGACCCCGAGCGTGCCGAGATCGCCAAGCGCGACGCCGTGTGGTCCTACGAGGCCCTGCTGGCCGAGTTTGATGTGCCCTTTGGTCTGCACATCAGTCCCGAAAACACGCCCGAAATCTGGAAACTGATGGTCACCAGCCTGACCACGACCGACGCCATGCGCGTCGCCCCTAAGGCATTCTACAAGCGCCAGCGCCCCTTTGAGCGCTTCCAGGACAAGATGCTCACCGACGAGGAGGCCGAACTCACTGGCGAGGGTTCCTACCCCTCGGGCCACACCATGCGCGGCTGGACCGCCGCCCTGCTGCTGGCCGAGGTCAATCCTGCCGCAGCCGACACCATCTTTGCCCGTGGATGGATGTATGGCGAGAGCCGCGTGATTGTGGGCGCCCACTGGCAGAGCGACGTGGATGCCAGCCGCGTGGCAGCCAGCATCGGCTACTCGGCGTTGCACGGCAGCGCTGAGTTCCGTGAGCAGATGGCCAAGGCCCAAGCCGAGTACCTCGAAAAGACGGGACAGGCCTCAAGACTTACCGAGGTGATGCAGCCCGCCACCATCACCGACGGACAGGCCTACCGCCTGGACGGTATCCAGGCCTCGGACGACACCCGCAGCATCGTCATCCAAGATGGCAGAAAAATCCTCCGCAACTAACCGCCACCTCTGTCCAAAAACGGCACAGCACCGGACAATCCAGATAAGTTGTTCGGTGCTGTCGTATATTCGGGCTTGGCAGCAGGATGAAGTGTGAGATGCCTAGGCATCGGCAAAGACCTTGCCGTCGTCCAGGACGATCTGCAGTTTGGCATACTCGCTGTGGAAGTCGTGCTGCAGACGGTCGAGATAGCGGGCGCTCTCCCACTTGCACATGGGCAGGTCGTGCAGCAGGTAGTTGCCGCAAGCCTCGGGACGCGTGGCAGGCACCTCGTCCTGCTCTAGGATCCACTGCAGGCACTCGATGGTGAGGCGGCGCATGTCCTCGACAGTATAGTTACCCGTCATGATGATATACATGCCTGTGAGACAACCCATAGGACCCACATAGACCACGTCATCCTTGGCCTCGCTGTTGCGGAACCATGTGGCCATCAGGTGCTCCAGACTGTGGATGGCAGCGGGAGCCACGGCAGGCTCCTTGTTAGGCTCGGTGATGCGCAGGTCAAATGTGGTGAATCCTTTATCCTCGCGAGACACATAGATGCCCGGCTTTAGGCGGGTGTGGTCGATAGTAAAACTTTGAATGACTTCCATATTATTTTTATAGTTAAATTCTCGCCAGCAAAGGTAATCAATTTCCCCCAATCCCCCAAAAAGGGTAAAATAAGGACGGTTCTTTTGATGTGATTTTTTCAGGAAGCAATCTGCCCTTTGTACTAAAAAAGCGACCCGATTTTGTTTCTTGATTAAAAATGGCTAACTTTGCGGTCTAACATTTGTCACTCTTCCAACTATGCCACGCACTAGCCGACAACATAGCGATACTGGCGTTTACCACGTGATGCTGCGCGGTATCGACCGCCAAGACATCTTTGCCGACGATCAGGACCGCGGCAAGTTACATCAAAAGAACCGTCCCTATTTTCATTCCTACTACCACAGCGACAGAGGTAAATAGAGTTATGAAACAAAAAGATAAACAAAAGATTATAAATAATCTTAAGCTGCCTGATTCATTTCTAAAGCAGAATTGTTGTGCATATCAAGTTATAAAGCATGAATCCGGTTGTGCTATTATCAATGGGTTTTACATTGATTCCACAGACATGAAAGATGCATTCTTTTTGCAATACTTCACTCAATGTCTTTTTATACCTTTTGTTACATTTTCGTTTAATTTGGGAGATAGGATTGGTTCGTATTGGACATTGAATTCTCTTCAGAGATTACAATCAGAGATTGAAAGTTTTACTGTTTTTGATCGTTTGTTATCTTTTGAAGACTTCATTCGCTATGCAACAAAACATAATTATTATGGTAATAAGGTTGCAAAATATGAAGATCTTGCTTGCTCATTGTTTGCCATTGATAAAATGTATGATGCAAAAACTTATTTGTTAAAAATGATGCATATTATCAATAAATCAAATGAAAATTGGTATGATGCAGAAAAAGAGCGCGCTCAGTTTTTGCTTCAACAAATTCAAACAGAAAACCGTATAAGTGGAATAGAAAAACTTCTTTTATGGCAAGAAACTACAATTAATAATCTGGGAATTATCATTTGATTATCTTATAAATGAATAGGGCCCGTCAACGAAAAGAATCGCCAAGGGTGCATAAACACATTGAAATCAATGCTTTTATGGCGGCCTTACGCGAGGGGGCTTGCTATGTCAGGCGGGCAGGCCAGGAGGCCTGCTAAACTTTCCCCGGACAATAATCATTTTAATCCTTATAATTCACCGACCAAAAAATCTTAGCGGCTTAGCGTCTTAGCGTGTGGCGATGAGGGCGCGGATTCCAACTAGAAAGGTGGTTCAAGCCGAACGCAATGGAAGTTTGCTTTCAATTGCTGAGGCGCAGCCCACCTTGCACGAGCAAAGCGAGTGAAACTTTTTTTGCCTTTTTCTTTTATTTTAATCAAATCTTTACTAAATTTGCGACAAATAACATTTTTAACCCTATAAAACCTATCAATTATGAAAAAAGCACTACTTTTCAGACTCGCCGTCCTGGTGGCGGCTATGATGTGTGCTCTCGGCGCCAGCGCTGCCGAGGCCTATGCCTGCTACACGTCGTCGAACACAACGCTCACGTTCTACTACGACAACTACCGCAGTTCCCGCTCGGGCACGACCTACGACCTGAACACAGGCGCCAACGATCCCGGTTGGAAAACTGACGGCACCATTACCAATGTGACTAAGGTGGTCTTTGCTCCCTCGTTCGCTGATGCCCGGCCAACGTCCACCTCCTATTGGTTCTATGTTATGGAGAATCTTCAAACCATTGTGGGCATGAAGGAATATCTGAACACCAGTGAGGTGACTGATATGAAATGTATGTTCACTTATTGCTCTGGTTTGACGAGCCTTGACTTGAGTCGCTTCGACACGTCCAAGGTAACCGATATGTCTTCCATGTTCTCTAATTGCTCAGGCTTGACGAGCCTTGACTTGAGCAGTTTCGACACGTCCAAGGTGACCGATATGTTTTCCATGTTCTCTAATTGCTCAGGCTTGACGAGCCTTGACTTGACCAGTTTCAACACGTCCAAGGTGACTGATATGAAATACATGTTCTTAGACTGCCAAAATCTGCGAACTATTTATGCAGGCAGTGGTTGGAGCACGGCGGCCGTGACGTCCTCATTGATGATGTTCTATAACTGCACCAGCCTGGTGGGCGGCATGGGCACGACCTACGATTACATCCACTATAACATGGCCTATGCCCACATCGACGGCGGCCCCAGCAACCCGGGCTACTTCACTGCTTGCACCGAGGCCTATGCCTGCTACACTCCTGATAACACGACGCTGACGTTCTACTACGACAATCAGCGCTTCTCCCGCCCGGGCACGACCTACGACCTGAACACGGACGAAAATAGTGTCGGCTGGCACAGGGACGGCACCTATGAGAATGTGACTAAGGTGGTCTTTGATCCCTCGTTCGCTGATGCCCGCCCAACGACTACCTTCGATTGGTTTCTGGATATGACGAATCTTGAATCCATCACGGGCATGAGCTATCTGAGCACTAATGAAGTGACAAATATGGTTTGGATGTTTAGGGGCTGTGCAAAATTGACGAGCCTTGATTTGAGCAGTTTCAACACGTTCAAAGTGACCAAGATGAGTTACATGTTCTATGACTGCGGCAATTTGCAAACTATCTATGCGAGCAGTAGCTGGAGTACGGCGGCCGTGACCAACTCTGAAGGCATGTTCTGGAATTGCACCAGCTTGGTGGGCGGCCAGGGCACGACCTATAGCTCCGACCACAATGACGCCACTTATGCCCACCTCGATGGTGGCCCCAGCAACCCAGGCTACTTCTCCGATAAGAACTCGCCTATGGCCTATGCCTGCTACACGTCGTCGAACACGACGCTCACATTCTACTACGACAACCAGCGTTACAGCCGCACGGGCACAACCTACAATCTGAACATGAAATACGTCTACGATCGGCCTGCTTGGTACAACGACGGCACCTGTCATAATGTGACCAAAGTAGTCTTTGATCCCTCGTTCGCTGATGCCCGCCCAACGACAACCTACTATTGGTTCTGCCTGATGGAGAATCTTCAATCCGTCACAGGCCTGAGCTACCTGAAAACCAGCGAGGTGACCAACATGTCTGACATGTTTAATAACTGCACTGATTTGACAAGCCTTGACTTGAGCGGTTTCAACACGGCCAATGTAACCGATATGTTCCGTATGTTCTATAACTGCTACAATCTGCGGACCATCTATGTGGGCCGAGGCTGGAACACAACTGCTGTGACGAGCTCCATAAATATGTTCAATAACTGCACTAGTCTGGTGGGTGGCCAGGGCACGACCTATGATGCCAACCATGTGAACAAGGACTATGCCCACATCGACGGCGGCACGAGCAACCCGGGCTACTTCACCGATAAGAACGCTAGCCTGCGTGGCGACGTGAACGGCGACGGCAGCGTGAACATTAGCGACGTGACAGCCCTGATCGACTTGCTGCTGGGCGGCGGCACCATTAGCAACCCGGCCGCCGACTGTAATCAGGACAGCAGCGTCAACATCAGCGACGTCACCGCCCTGATCGACTACCTGCTCTCCGGCCGTTGGTAATGCTCGCGTTGCTCGCAGTTTAGAGTTTAGAGTTTATTTACGCTCGCAGCGCGATCTGCATAAAGGATAAAGGATAATGCTTAAAGGGGCTTCCGCGTTCCTGGCAACAGGGGCGCGGATGCTTTCGTTTAGGCAATGATATAGATGTTGGCCCATTGGTGGTATTAACCGCCCTGACGGGCGGGAAATTAAGCAAATTAATTTTAAAATTTAATTTTCTTTTTATTCCCCGTCAGGGCAACCGCACCAAATTAACAAAATTGGATGTAGAACACCCGGAGGGTGGTCTCTGAGTAACCCCTGGTAAGGCAATCCACTGAGCGATAGCGCAGTGGGGTGCCTCACCAGGGGAAAACGCTCCATCAACCCAAGTCGCCGGAGGCGACCCCATGTGCTAAAAGCCGAAATGGGGTCGCCTCCAGCGACAAGCTATTCCGTACCATCACCCCCAGTGAATCAGACTCCCTCGTTAACACTCGGCAGCCTGATTTACTGGGGGTTACTCGGATAGCCGCCCTTCGGGCGTCTTCCCGTGCGTTAGCACGGTTTGATGCAGAGACGTTTCAACGCAGGGTTAACTGCTATATCGTTACCTTCGTTTAATTCGTTTCATTCGCTGACTTTATAATCTTAGCGGCTTGGCATGGGGCAACAGGGGCGCGGATGCTAATCATTTTAATCTATTGGTGTCCGGGGAAAAATCGCCAAGGGTGCATAAACACATTGAAATCAATGCTTTTATGGCGGCCTTACGCGAGGGGGCTTGCTATGTCAGGCGGGCAGGTCATTCGACCTGCTAAACTTTCCCCGGACAATAATAAAAAAATACAATAAATAATTATTCTGTTTATTTTTTATTTGATTTGGCTTAGCCGATCTAAAGGTTCACGGCCGCAAGGCCGATTTATAAAACTGCGTCGAGTTTTGCAACAACTGAGGCTGTTGCAAAAGGGCAAAAATTACATCAAAAGAACCGTCCCCATTTTACCCAAAATGCATTTTATGGGGTTTTGTGCGGGAGTTGGTCAAATTTTCACTACCTTTGCAGCCTAATTCGTAATGTACATTATTAAAAAATGAAAAAATTTAACGAGTATAACGGGTTTAACCTGTCTGATATCAACAAGGAAGTCCTGCAGCAGTGGGACAAGGAGGATGTGTTTGGCCGCAGTATCAGCGAGCGCGAGGGAGCGCCGTCGTTTGTGTTCTATGAGGGTCCCCCCAGCGCTAACGGCATGCCCGGCATCCACCACGTGATGGCCAGGTCGATCAAGGACATCTTCTGCCGCTACAAGACGATGCGGGGCTACCAGGTGCTGCGCAAGGCCGGCTGGGACACCCACGGCCTGCCCGTGGAACTGGGTGTGGAGAAGGCCCTGGGCATCACCAAGGAGGATATCGGCAAGAAAATCTCGGTCGATGACTATAACGCCACATGCCGCAAGGAGGTGATGAAATATACCCGCGAGTGGGAAGACCTGACCCACCGCATGGGCTACTGGGTGGACATGAACGACCCCTATATCACCTACAAGAACAGTTACATCGAGAGCCTGTGGTGGCTGCTCAAGCAACTGTACAACAAGGGCCTGCTCTACAAGGGCTACACCATCCAGCCTTACTCGCCCGCTGCCGGCACCGGCCTGAGCAGCCACGAGTTGAACCTGCCGGGCTGCTACCGCGATGTCAAGGACCAGACGGTGACAGCACAGTTCACCGTGCTCAGCGGCGAGGAGCACCCCGTGATCAAGCAGATCAACGAGGCCGCCGACACCGGCTTCAAGCAGACCTACGTGCTGGCCTGGACGACCACGCCGTGGACCCTGCCGAGCAACACCGCCCTGTGTGTGGGCGCCAAGATCGACTATGTGGCTGTGGAGAGTTTCAACCCCTACACGGGCCAGCCCGCCATCTACCTGCTGGCCGAGGCCCGCGTCGATGCCTACTTCAAGCCCGAGGGCAAGGATCAGCCCCTGGAGTATAACGCTGGCGACAAGGTTGTGCCCTACAAGGTCATCGCCCGCTTCAAGGGTCAGGACCTGCTCGAGATGCGCTACGCCCAACTGTTCCCCTGGGTGAAGCCCGTGGACAAGGTGGACGGCAACATCGTGGGCAACGACAATGGTTTCCGCGTCATCCCCGGTGACTATGTGACCACCGAGGACGGTACCGGTATCGTGCACATCGCGCCCACCTTTGGTGCCGACGATGCCCGCGTGGCCAAGGCTGCCGGCATCCCCGCCCTGTACATGATTAACAAGAAGATGGAGACCCGCCCCATGGTCGACCTCACGGGCAAGTACTACGTGCTGGAAGACCTCGACGAGGACTTCGTCAAGAACTACGTGGACGTGGACCTCTACAAGGAGTATGCCGGACGCTGGGTCAAGAACGCCTACGACCCGCAATATACCGTGGGAGGCAAGTTTGACGAGGCTGCCGCTGCCAAGGCCGAGGACCTGAACATCTACATCTGCATCCGCATGAAGCAGGACGGCACCGCCTTCAAGATGGAGAAGCACACCCACAACTATCCCCACTGCTGGCGCACCGACAAGCCCGTGCTCTACTACCCGCTCGACAGTTGGTTTATCCGCGACACGGCATGCCGCGACCGCATGGTGGAACTCAACCACACCATCAACTGGAAGCCCGAGCACACAGGCACCGGCCGCTTCGGCAAGTGGCTGGAGAACCTCAACGACTGGAACCTGAGCCGCAGCCGCTACTGGGGCACCCCGCTGCCCATCTGGCGCAACGACGACGGCGAGGAGAAGTGCATCGGCAGCATCGAGGAACTCTACAACGAGATCGACAAGGCCGTGGCCGCTGGCGTGATGACGTCCAACCCCTACAGGGACAAGGGCTTCGTTCCCGGCGACTACAGCGAGGAGAATTACAATAAGATCGACATCCACCGCCCCTATGTGGACGACATCATGCTGGTGAGTGACACCGGCAAGCCCATGAAGCGCGAGTTGGACCTGATCGACGTGTGGTTTGACAGCGGCGCCATGCCCTACGCCCAGTTGCACTACCCGTTTGAGCACAAGGAGGCTGTCGACAGCAATCGCTTCTTCCCCGCCGACTTCATCGCCGAGGGCGTGGATCAGACGCGCGGCTGGTTCTTCACACTGCATGCCATCGGCACGATGGTGTTTGACAGCGTGGCCTACAAGAACGTGATCAGCAACGGACTCGTGCTCGACAAGAACGGCAACAAGATGAGCAAGCGCTTGGGTAATGCCGTGGATCCCTTCGGCGCCATCGAGAAGTTTGGCAGCGACCCGCTGCGCTGGTACATGATCAGCAACTCGTCGCCTTGGGACAACCTCAAGTTCGACGAGGCCGGTGTGGTCGAGGTAGCCCGCAAGTTCTTCGGCACCCTGTACAACACCTACTCGTTCTTTGCCCTGTATGCCAACGTGGACGGCTTCGACCCCGAGATGCCGCAGGTGCCCCTGGCCGAGCGTCCCGAGATCGACCGCTGGATCATCTCGCTGCTCAACAGCCTGATCGCCAACGTGCAGGCCGATCTGGAGGACTATGAGCCCACCAAGGCAGCCCGCGCCATCAGCACCTTTGTCAACGATCACTTGAGCAACTGGTATGTGCGCCTGAACCGCAAGCGCTTCTGGGGCGGAGAGATGACCCAGGACAAGTTGGCCGCCTACCAGACCCTGCACCAGTGCCTGACCACCGTGGCCCTGCTCATGGCTCCCGTGGCCCCCTTCTATAGCGACCGCCTGTACCGCGACCTGACCCACAGCGACGACTCGGTACACCTGGCCCACTTCCCCGCATGTGACCAGACGGCGATCGACAAGCAACTCGAACAGCGCATGCAGGCCGCACAGGATGTCACCTCGATGGTGCTGTCGCTGCGCCGCAAGCAGAACCTGAAGGTGCGCCAGCCGCTGCAAGCCATCATGGTGCCCGTGCTGGATGAGCATCAGCGCGCCGATGTCGAGGCTGTGGCCGACCTGATCCGCAGCGAGGTCAACGTCAAGGAGATCAAACTCGTGGGCAACGACGCCGGCATCCTGGTTAAGCGCGTGAAGCCCGACTTCAAGAAACTGGGCCCGAAGTATGGCAAAGTCATGAAGGCTCTGGCAGCCCGCATCGCCAGCATGTCGCAGGCCGAGATCAGCCAGTTTGAGAAGGACGGCACCTTTACCGTCGACCTCGACGGACAGCAGGCCGTCGTGGAACTGGCCGATGTCGAGATCATCAGCGAGGACATCCCTGGCTGGCTCGTGGCCAACGAGGGCAACCTGACCGTGGCTCTCGATATTACCGTGACCGACGAGTTACGCCTCGAGGGCATCGCCCGTGAACTGGTGAACCGTATCCAGAACGTGCGCAAGAGCAAGAACTTTGACATCACCGACAAGATCACCGTTACCATCGCTCCCGACGAGCGCACCGACGAGGCCGTCAAGGCTTATGGCGACTACATCGCCCGCCAAGTGCTCGCCACCAGCATCACGGTGGCTCCTGTCGATGGCGACACCGTTACCCCTCTCGATATGGACGGCTGGATGCTGCCCGTCATCGTCGAGAAGGCATAATACATCCGTACACAATCATCCGTTTAGCGTCCAGAGGCGCTACTACGCCTCTGGTCCTGAACCCAAAACAATAGACAAAACAATGGCTACCAAGCAAGAGAAGACCAGATACAGCGACGAGGAGTTGCAGGAGTTCAAAGAACTGATTCTGGCCAAGATTGACCAAGCACAGGAGAACTACAAGCGCCTGAAGGACACCATCATGTTTGATGAGTCCAATCCCACCTTCAAGATGATGGAGGAAGGTGCCTCGACCCTGCAGAAGGAGGTTTCCAGCCAGCAGGCCGAGCGCCAACTCGACTTCATCCGCAAGTTGCAGGCCGCTCTGGTGCGCATCGAGAATAAGACTTATGGCGTGTGCCGCATCACCGGCAAACTCATCCCCAAAGAGAGGCTGATGGCCGTGCCTCACGCCACCCTGTCGATCGAGGGCAAGGAAATCGAGGCCAAGAACAAGAAGAAATCTTGACGCCGCGACACCTAAGTCATGAAAATATCTAACGGGAAACTGGCAGCGCTCATCATCGCGCTGGTTATTGTTATCGACCAAGCCGTCAAGATCTGGGTCAAGACCCACTTCTACTACGGCGAGGAGGTAATGGTGACCTCGTGGTTCAGGCTGCTGTTCATCGAGAACAACGGCATGGCCTTCGGCATGGAACTGGGCAGCAAACTGCTGCTCACCCTGTTCCGCATCATCGCCTCGGGAGCCATCATCTACTATCTGTGGCGGCTGCGCCGCAGCACCGACGTGCCCAAGGGCTATGTGGCCTGCATCGCCCTGATAGCCGCCGGCGCCCTGGGCAATGTCATCGACTGCATCGCCTATGGCCTGATCTTTGACAATCCCATGCCCCCTCAGGTGGCACAATTGTTCCCGCCCGACGGCGGCTATGCCTCCTTGTTCAACGGCAGGGTCGTGGACATGCTCTACTTCCCGTTGTGTGAGTGGAACTGGCCCCAATGGATGCCCATGATCGGCGGACAGCACTTTGTGTTCTTCCAGCCCATCTTCAATGTCGCCGACGCCGCGCTCAGCGTGAGCGTCATCGTGCTCATCCTGTTCTATGCCCGCTATCTGGCCACGTTCAGCCTCAAGGACGACGAGTCGGCAGCCGGCCAGGACCAGTCCACCGAGGATACACCGGCCGACGGCAGCGTGAACGACCTCACCGAGTCATAACAGCCCAACCACTGCAATCGATGATGCGCAACCTCCCAGTCAACATATTGCTAGCCCTGGTACTCATCCTGTCGCTGCTGTCCTGTGACAGGACACCGCACGGCGTGTTGAGCACCAATGCGATGGCCAATCTGATTGTGGACTTGGAACTGGCCAATGCCTACATCGACAACCACATCAGCGAGTTCACCACCGACTCCAGCAAACTGGTGCTGAAGCAATCCATCTTCCGCAAACACGGAATCACCCAGGACGACTACGACTCGTCGCTGGTGTGGTATGCCCATAACATGGAGGAGTATACCAAGGCCTATGACAAGGCCGTGGCCAAACTGCAGCACCGCTATGACAAGGTGGCCAGGGGCAAGGGTGCCGCTGGAGGCCTGGGCAACGGCATTCAGGGCTCCATTGCCGCCGAGCCGGCCGATATGCACACCGGTGATCCCAGCGCGCAAGGCCAACCCATCAAGAAGGACAACCTCAGGAAGTTGAGCCGCAAGCCCATCAGCACCGACGCCGGCGGCGACTCGGCCGACCTGTGGCAAGGCCGTCGCTGCTACCTGCTCACCCAGGGCGTGAAGCACGGCTTCATCCCGTTTGACATCCTGCCCGACCGCAACAAGCAACCGGGCGACCGCTACCAGTTGTCCTACAAACTCATGCGCGGCGGCAACCAGTTCAAGGTGAGCCTCAACATTGACTATACTGACGGCACCACCACGCAGATTGCCCGCGGCACCAACAGCGACGGCTGGGTGAGCGTGGATGTGCAGAGCGACACCACACGGCATGTGCGCCGCGTCTATGGCTATGTGAGTTACGACATCAAGCGTGGCCAGGTGGCCTATGTCGACAGCCTGATGCTCATGCGCACCCACTTGAACACCAACAACTACGGCTACATCCATGCCCAGCGCCACTATGAGCGTCCCAAGCGGTAATCCCATCCATCCCTCTCCCGCCCTAGAGCGTAACGCAATCCACCATCATGAGTAACAACCTGTATCTGCAACTGTTCTTGACCTTTTGCAAAATCGGCGCTTTCACCTTTGGCGGCGGTTGGGCGATGATCAGCATCATCCAGCGAGAGATTGTCGAGAAACACAAGTGGATCGCGCTAGACGATTTTCTCGACCTGCTCGCTGTGGCACAGTCCATGCCCGGCATCCTGGCCGTCAACATCAGCGTGGTCATCGGCGACCGCCTCAAGGGGCTCAAGGGCAGCATCTGCGCCGCCATCGGCACCATCCTGCCCTCGTTCCTGATGATACTGGCCATCGCCATCTTCCTCACCCCTGAGACCATCAAGAACAATGCCGTCGTGAGTCGCATCTTCAAGGGCATACGCCCCGCTGTGGTCGCGCTCATCGTCGCTCCCGTGCTCACCACGGCCCGCAGCGCCGGCATCAACTGGAAGACGGTCATTATCCCCGTGGCCGTTGCCCTGCTCATCTACAGCAAACTGCCCTACATCTCCAATCCCATCATCTACATCGTGCTGGGGGCCGTGGGCGGCTACATCTATTATATGCACAGCCTCTTGAACAAGGGCACAGAACAGCAGCAGGAAGGCCATCATGCTTGAGGATTATCTGAAACTGATCTGGGCCTACCTGAAGATCGGCCTGTTTGGCTTCGGCGGAGGCTATGCGATGCTCTCGCTCATCCAGCGCGAGGTGGTCGACTCGGGATGGATCACCAGCCAGATGTTTACCGACATCGTCGCCATCTCGCAAATGACTCCCGGACCCATCGGCATCAATAGCGCTACCTACATCGGCTATGTGGTCACGGGCAGCGTGCTGGGATCGCTGGTGACCACCCTCACCGTGGTGCTGCCGCCGTTTGTCCTGACCCTGATTGCCGCCCACTACATCGAGCGCCACCGCCAGAGCCCCTTCATCAAGGGGGCCTTTATGGGGCTGAGGCCCGTAGTGGTTGGGCTGATCGCATCGGCAGCCCTGTTGCTGATGAACAGCGAGAATTTCGGCTACGAGGCCAGCGAGCGATTGATCACCATCACCATCTGTGTGGCCTCGTTCTGCACGGTCTACTTCACACGGGTACACCCCATCCTGGTCATCATCCTGGCTGGCCTGACGGGACTGCTGGTATTCTGAACACGCCCTCATCACCACTTATATAATATAATAAGGATTATGAAACAACGCTTGTCGATCACATTACTCATCACACTGGCGATAGCGCTCGCCGGGCACGCCGGCGGCTGGATTCGCATCAATCAGTTGGGCTACCTGCCCGCAGCGGTCAAGGTGGCGGTACTCATGAGTCAGGAAACCATCGATGTGACCCAATTTGAACTGGTCGACATCTACACCGGCAAGACCGTTTATCGGTCGGCCAACACGCATAGTCAAGGCCCATGGGGACAGATGCAATCGACTTGCAGGCTGGACTTCAGCGACTTCCACGGCGAGGGAGCCTTCCGCATCGTGGCAGCGGGCATCGAGTCGCCCGTGTTTCCTATCAATAACCGGGTGTGGGACGGCACAGCCGACTTTGTGCTCAACTACATGCGTCAGCAGCGGTGCGGCTACAACCCGTTTCAGCGCGACAGTTGCCACACCAAGGATGCCTATGTGCGTTACCACCCCGACAAGGAGGGACAGCGCATCGACGTGACAGGCGGCTGGCACGATGCCGCCGACCTGCTGCAATACACCACCACCAGCGCCAACGCCATCTACCAGATGATGCTGGCCTGGCAAGAGTGCCCCGGAGCCTTCGGCGACCACTATCAGGCCAACGGTCTGGAGGGAGCCAACGGTATCCCCGACATCATCGACGAAATCTACTGGGGACTCGTGTGGCTCGACAAGATGAACCCCAGCAAGGGCGAACTCTACAACCAGATCGCCGACGACCGCGATCACATCGGCATGAAGATGCCCAAGGACGACCCCGCCGACTATGGCTGGGGACCGAACAACGGGCGCCCCGTCTATTACATCGACGGCAAGCCGCAGCAGCGTGGCAAGTACATCAACGCCACGATGGGCGCGGCAAGCACAGCCGGCAAGTTTGCCAGCGACTTTGCCCTAGGTGCCGAGGTGCTGGCTCCGTTCTATCCCGAGTTTGCCGCCAAGATCGGCGCCAAAGCCGCCGACGCCTATCAGGTGGGCATCGACAAGCCCGGCAATGCCCAGACGGTGAGCGTGGTCTCGCCCTACATCTACGAGGAGGACAACTGGGTGGATGACATGGAACTGGGGGCGATAGAACTCTACCGCATGACCGGCCGCCAGGATTACCTGACCCAAGCGGTCGAATACGGGCGCCGCGAACCCGTCACGCCATGGATGGGTGCCGACAGCGCACGCCACTACCAGTGGTACCCCTTCATGAACATGGGACACATCCGCCTGGTGCAGCAAGCGGGCGACAACCAGCGGCTACGCAACGAGTTTGTCCGCAACATCAAGGCAGGCTTGGATCGCGTCAAGTCACGTGCCCAGCAGACGAGCAATCCCTTTATGTGGGGTGTGCCGGGCATCTGGTGCAGCAATAATCTGACCACGGCCCTGCTCACACAGTGCATCCTCTACCGCCAGATGACGGGCGACCGCCAATACGAGGAGATGGAAGCGGCCCTGCGCGACTGGCTGCTGGGATGCAACCCGTGGGGAACGAGCATGATTGTGGAACTGCCTCGTGGCGGCACCTATCCGCATGCCCCGCACAGCAACTATGTGATGGAGGGCGTGGGCATGCCCACAGGTGGGCTGGTGGACGGGCCTGTGTATGCCACCATCTTCAACAGTCTCAAGGGCGTGACCCTGGCCCAGGACAAGTTTAATGCCGAGGGCAACACCTACGACCTGTTCCAGCCCGGCGACGTCGTGTTTCACGACAACACCCACGACTACAGCACCAACGAGCCCACGATGGACGGCACCGCATCGCTGACCTTCCCGCTGGCCTACTACGAGACCGAGGGCAAGGCATCGAGCGGCAACCACATGTGGGACGAGGGCGCCATCGTGCGCGGTGATGCCAGCAAGAGGCAGATCACCCTCGTGTTTACCGCCGACGACAAGGCCGATGGCGCCGAGCGCATCATCTCCACCCTCAAGCGCCAGGGCATCAAGGGGGCCTTCTTCTTCACAGGCCGCTTCTTTGACCTGTATCCCGATGTGGTCGAGCGGCTCATTGCCGACGGCCACTACGTGGGCAGCCACAGTTATGGGCACCTGCTCTATTGCTCGTGGGAGAAGCGCGACTCGCTGCTGGTGACCAAGCAGCAGTTCCGCGACGACATCGTCAAGAGTTATGAGACACTGGCACGATTTGGCATCACGCCGCAGCAGGCACCATGGATGATTCCGCCCTATGAGTGGCACAACGCCACCATAGCGGCCTGGGCGCGTGAGATGGGCCTGCAACTGGTCAACTTCTCGCCAGGTACGGCCAGCAGCATGGACTACACTTATCCCGGTATCGAGGGCGGCAACAGTTACCGCGACAACAAGTGGCTGTGGGACCGCATCATGCGCTGCGAGCGGCAGCAGACCCTCAACGGCCAGTTGCTGATGATACATCTGGGCACCGACGACCGTCGACCTGAGAAATTCTACGACCGCCTGCCCGCACTCATCAAGGCCCTCAAGAACAAGGGCTACAACTTTGTCTCCCTCCCCGAAATGATGGAAAACCGATGAATCAACCACCACTCATTAAGCAGAGAAATACTAATCTGGCGATATGTAAGGCGATAGCCATCATACTGATGTGTGCGGGACATGCCGAGGGGCCGACCCTGCTGGTGACATTTATCTACCTGTTCCACATGCCGGTGTTCTTTATCGCAGCAGGCTACTTCTTTGACAAGAAGTACCTGAGCGACCCGTGGACCTTCTGCAAGAAGCGCTTCCAGGGGCTGTATGTGCCGTTTGTCAAGTGGAGCCTGTTCTTTCTGGTCTTCCACAACCTGTTCTTCAAGATCGGGCTGATGAACGAGCAGTACGGCAACTGGTCGGGCGGACTCACACATCCCTACTCCTGGTATCAGTTCTGGCAACGTCTGGTCCACATCATCTTCTCGATGGGTGGCTATGACGAGTTTCTGGCCGGCGCCTTCTGGTTCTTCAGGGCGCTGCTGCTGGCAAGCATCGTATTTCTGGTACTCTATCTGCTGCTCTACAACCGCCGCCACTGGCTCAACCACGACACGGTACCCATCGTGATCGCGGTGCTGGCAGTGGGGTTTGCCTGGTTTAAGGTCGCCAACCATCTTAACATCATCACGGTGGTGCAGGGCGGCATACGCGAGTGCTGGGGCGTGCTGTTTTTTGCCCTGGGCGTGCTCTACCGCCGCCACGAGAGCCGCATACCCGAGCACTGGGCGCTGACGCTCCTCTACTTTGGCTTGCTGCTGGTCGGCGCCTATCTGGGCTTCCAAGGCATGGCGCTGGGCGTGCAACTGCGCACGGTCGCCACCCTGCCCGTGACGGGCGCGATCGGCTTCCTGATGGTGCATCACCTGGCCTCATGGATCGACCGCCACGAGGGCGCCGTCAAGCGCTTTATGGTCTATTGTGGCAACAACACGCTCTACATCTATGTGTTCCACATCATCTCATTTAAGATTGTTTCGGCCATCAAAATCTGGTATTATGGCCTGGACTGGGGCCAGATAGGCTGCCACATGGTCATCCACGAGCATTCCACCACCGACATCTTCTGGCTACTGTACACCATCGTGGGCACCGCGGTGCCTCTGCTGGGCATCACCCTCTACAGGAAAATAAGAGGTTAATGAGGCACTTGTTTTGACATGCTTTGGGACCAAGCGGCGACCATCTTCGACGCTTCCCCCGACACTAACAATTAATAACAAATTTTGGCAATAATCGGGGCACCTGCAAAACTGTGTGTTCAGCAATCAGAGATACCACCCAGCGGGTGGCCCTATGAATAACCCCGCTGGGGCGGATTTCCGAAGCGTAGCGAGGACAGCCACCCAGCGGGTGGTCCTATGAGTAACCCCGCTGGGGCGGATTTCCGAAGCGTAGCGAGGACAGACACCCAGCGGGTGGCCCTATGAGTAACCCCGCTGGGGCGGATTTCCGAAGCGTAGCAAGGACAGCCGCCCCGGCGGGGTGCCGAGTAGAGACCTCTGTCGCCCCGGGGCGACCCCATTGTATCAGTCTTTCAGGAAGAACCGCTCATCAATCTCACCGCCACAGTCCATGATAAAGCGCCTGTATTCTGTGGTAAACGAGATTGGTATAACTCATGACGAGGCAAAGGTAGCATTAATCTCTGGTTCAATTACAAGGACGCCCCAATTGGGGTCGCCTCCAGCGACAATCTCAGTTATCTTTTACCCCCAGTGAATCATACTCCCTCGCTTGCGCTCGGTCATCTGATTTACTGGGGGTTATTGCATGGGACACCCTTCGGGTGAGTGACCCTGTTTAATCCAGACACACGGTTTTGCAGGTGAGCCAATTTTTTCCCTCATTTAAAATATTAGGCCTGGTCAATATCAGGTATTACTAGCCCTCATTCAAATAACGGATAAGAAATTGCTTATTAGTGAAGCAGCTTTTGGGGGAGCGTGCGCTCCCCCTTTCCGCGCCCTTAAACACCTCATCGGCTTGCAGGAAAAGGGCTGTCAATCAGGCGTTGAGAGTTTTTTAAAGGTTTTGGGAGGCGCACCCCCGAGTCCTATACAATGTCAAACATTGTGAGATTTCTACAGGATTTGACGAAATAAATTGTGAGATTTCCAGGGGCACCTGCAAAACTGTGTGTTCAGCAATCAGAGATACCACCCAGCGGGTGGCCCTATGAGTAACCCCGCTGGGGCGGATTTCCGAAGCGCCTCGCTTACGCTCGGTCATCTGATTTACTGGGGGTTATTGCATGGGACACCCTTCGGGTGAGTGACCCTGTTTAATCCAGACACACGGTTTTGCAGGTGCCCCCAATAATCAAAAGATTTGTCTTTCTTGTCCTTCTTGTCTTCTGACCATGATTGCACGGGAAGTGCTTCTTGTCTTCCGTATTGTTGCCCACAGACGGCTAAAAACTACTGACAACTGCCCCCTTCGCTTTGGGCTTGCTGATCAGATAGCAAGCGATGAGAATGATCACGAGCAGGGCAAAGGCTATCGGGATGTTGAGGAAGAAACCGCTGGCATCATCGATGCGATCGTGGTCAACCAGATGGACACCATAGTTGATGTTGAGCATCGCCGTGAGCAGTGTGAATGCGCACACAAAGGCCATGACCAGACGCCATAGGGTTCCCCACGTGCCATAACCAAACAACTGCTTATAGGTGAAGAAGATCAGCACCGACGACAGGCCGACCACAAGCCATCCCATTGACGTAGTATCATACAGCATGTTCATCATCAGGAATATAGCCGTGCTGAAGACCTGTATAAAGAAGCCCTGCGGCAGGGTGTGACGCGGATTGCGCGGAGCAAAGCGGAAGATGCAATAGACCGGGATGATCAGGAATGAGAGCAATATCAGCGAGAACACGTCGGGATGGGTATTGAGCCACTGTAGCACACGGCTCAAGTAGTCGCCGGGAGGCGGGAAGACGCCCCGCAGATGCACGTTAAGCCAGTTGAACACGTCGATGACATAATTCATCTTCTCGCCATTACTATAGACCATACCATAGATCGCACCCGTCAGGAAGTCGACAATCACACCCAACACACCCAGTAGCACCAGCATCTTGATGGGTGGGAAACTCACCTGTCGCTTGCCGTTGATGTAGTCACTGATTACATAACCGGGGCGCAGAAACAACTGGAGCAGAGTGAAAGGCAATGAGCGCGAATGCATGCCCCACACCTCGGCGATGCTGTGCCACACGCTGTGCCAGGTGATGCGGCCCAAGCCGGACTTCTGCGAGCAATAGGGGCAATAGTTGCCCACAAAGTCATGCCCACAGTTGCAGCAATGGTTGGTCTGCCGGGAGGTGAACTCGTGGTCAAACGGGTTTAACTGCCAGCGCCTGAATTTCTGATATGCCGTCTTAACGTTCACTCTTGCCTGAAAAAAAGGGAGAAAATGCCATCATGATAAGGTCATGCCATCTCCTCCCCGTGTTAGTTACTGTAATGACATCAATCGTCGTAATCCACGTCAATGACCTGGAAGTTGCGGTTAAACTCGATTTCCTTGCCATTGGCCAGTTCCACTCCATAGCCATTGTGCTCCTTGTCAATCTTCAGGATCATGGCATCGGGGAAATTGGACTGGATGTACGTCACGATGGGCGCGGGAACCAATGCGGTCGGCACTGGGTTAGCCATAGTCGCCTCTACCTTGTCCCACACGTCGTCGGCGTCAAAATCGATGCGGGTGCCGTCGGTAAGCACCACGTCATATTTTGCGCCTGTCACTTCCTGATCCTTCTCGGCATAGGTTATGGTCTGTCCTGGAAACATCTGCTGGACAAAGACCTTGATGGGCTCGGGCACTTGCTCGGCCGCAACAGGCTTGTCGCTGCATGCCGTCATCACCATCATGAAGGCAAAGATGCCCGTTAAAACAAATTTTCTCATATCTTACTATATTTTGGTCGGTGCAAAAATACACATTTTTCGATAATAATCAGTAACATCTCTATAAAAAAACATTATATCGGCTTCCCCACAACACTACCCTCCCCGTTGCCAAGACTTTTTCCAATACGGATTTATTGTTAAATAATGATAAAACAAAACAGAAGATAGAATAGTTTACTACATTTGCGCATAATATAACTAAATCTAACCTGATATGAAAACTATCCGACTGACATTATCTTGTATCATGTTGTGCCTGATGACCGTAACGTGGGCACAGACACCCGAGCCCAACCTCAAGTGGGGAAAACCCACCGAAGCCGAACTGAGCATGACGACCTATGCACCCGACCCCGAAGCCGAGGCGGTGGTGCTCTGCAGCCAGACCGACCTGAGGTATGACATCACATCGGGGGCGTTCAAACTGAAACTATCCACAAAAAAACGCATCAAGGTCCTTAAGGAAGAAGGAAAATCCGCTGCTAACGGCGGCATCACCTATATCTACAATGGTCATCGGCTGGGGCAGTGCGAGAGCCTGACTAAACTCAAAGCCAATGCCTATAATCTGGTCGATGGCAAACTGGTCAAGACCAAGATGGAGGGCGACATGATCCATCACGAGGATGTGACCAAGACCATGCGCCTGACCAAATTTACCGTCCCGCAGGTCACGGTGGGCACCGTCATCGAGGTGGAGTATGAGATTGAGAGCGACTTCTTCAGCCACATCGACGACTGGTGGGCACAAAGCGAGGTTCCCGTGATGTACACCTCGTTTGACGTGACCGTGCCGGAATACTTCAACTTCAACGTGGATGAGCGTGGCCCCTACCCACTCGAGAAGAAGATCGAAGAAACCAACATGACCTTGGCGGCAGGAACCGGCCAGGGCTTGCTGCAATGCACAGGCAAGCATTATCGGTTTGTGGGCCGCAACCTGCCGGCGCTGCGACCCAAGAAGTTGCTCTATGCCCCGAAGTCTTATGGCCAGCGCGTGTCGATGGAGTTGCGTGCGATTCAGATACCGGGACGCATGTCGCAATACTTCACGAGCGACTGGAATGATGTGGACAAGCAACTGATGGACGATAACGAGTTTGGCGGACGGCTGGGCAAGAATCCGCTCAAGGCCGAAATGCAGGAGGCCGGCATTGCCGGTATCAGCGACCCCACAGAGCGCGTCATGGCCATCTACCGCCTGCTCAAGGACCGCGTCAAGTGGAACGAAGAATATACCCTCTATGCCGACGATGCCGGCAAAGTGCTTAAGGAACGGTCGGGCAGCAACGCCAGCATCAACTTTATCCTGATCAACATGCTCAGGGATGCCGGTTTTGAGGCTTATCCGGCTGTGCTGCGGTCACGCGACAAGGGTTTCCTGACCGTGACCCATGCGACCGTCAAGGAACTCAGCACCTGTGTCGTAGCGGTTAAGGATGGCGATAAGTTCTCCTTCCTGGACGGCTCGGTCGAGGATGGTTGGCTCAATGTCCTGCCCGACCACCTGCTCGTGGACCGCGCCCGCATCGTGAGCAAGGACAAACCGTCGCAATGGGTCGGTCTGACCGAATTGTCCGAGGCCAAGACACGGAGCATGGTCAAGGCCAGTCTGCAGCCCGATGGCATGCTGCAGGCCGACGTGCAGACCAAGATGTCGGGCTTGGAGGCCGCACACTTGCGGCATGAGTTCCGCACGGCCACCGACAGCACCACATTTGTCTCGGAATTGGCCCAAGAGTTGAACTGCGAGATCGAGTCGATGACACTGTCCCATCATCACGGACTGGGCCAGGAAGTGGAACGGGTCATGCACGTGACCAAGCAGTGCGATGCGGCAGGCGACATGATCTACCTCAACCCATGGGTGCTGACGGTCCTGAGCGAGAATCCGCTCACCGAGGAGGAACGCACGCTGCCGGTAGAGTTCCCCTGCATCTCTTCGGAGAGCATCACCTCTGTGGTGGAAATCCCCGAGGGCTATGTGGTCGAGGAGTTGCCGCAGCCCCTGATCATCAAGAGCGAGGATGGCACATTGAGTTGCGTCATTGCCTCGGCAGCCAATGGCAACACCCTGTCGTCGAGATGCCAGTTACAGGTGAGCAAGATCTTCTTTGCTCCCAGCGAGTATCAGTTTGTGAAAAGTTTCCTGGACGAGGTGTATAAGCGCCTGCAGGATGTCATCGTTATCAAGAAGGCGTTATGACGAGAGCACTGATTTCCATACTCCTGATGGCGGCATGCGCCCTGAACACCGCCGCACAGACGGTCGATGCCGTCGTGCTGCAATCGGCCACCGAGGTCGACTGCCGTGATCTGCGCAACACGCGCATCAGCGAGCAACGTGTCTATCGCCTGCTCCACGAGCGGGCCAGCGACATGGCCCGGTTCGAGATCGCATGCAGCAAGTGGCAGAAGTTGACCGACTTCAACGGTCAGGTGACCGATGCCACCGGTAAGGTCATCCGCAAGTTCAAGAAGGGCGACTTGAGGCGCAGCGACCTGAGCAGCGGCTTTGCCGACGACTTCTATACCCTGTCGCTCGACTACACACCGTCGGGCTATCCCATGACCATAGAGTTTAACTGGGTCTGCGAGGGCAACTCAGGGAGTTTCGGTTTCCCGACCTTTGCGCCTGTCGAAGCCTATAACACCCAAGTCGAGCATGCGTCCTATGTGCTCACGGCTCCAGCACAGATGGCCTGTCGCTACCTGTGCCAGAACACCACGGCCCAGGTGACGGAGAGCACCCAAAGCGATGGGCGCATCCGCTACGAGGCGCACATGGACGACCTGCCTGCCATCGCCAGTGAGCCCTACTCGCCCCCTGCCATGGAAATCCTGCCACACATCCTGTGGGCACCAGGCCAGTTTGAATTCCATGGCGTGGCCGGCGACATGTCGTCATGGCAAGGGCTGGGGGCATGGAACCAGTCGTTGCGCACAGGGCGGCTGGAACTGACGCCCGAGTTCAAGGCACAACTGCATGCCATGACAGACACTTGCAGCAGCGACCGCAGCAAGGTCGATGTCATCTATCACTATCTGGCCCAGACCACGCGCTATGTGAGCATCCAACTGGGCATCGGCGGCTGGCAACCGTTCCCCGCCACCGAGGTGTGCCGCACCGGATTTGGCGATTGCAAGGGACTGACCAACTACTTGTGCGCCATGATGCGCGAGGTGGGCCTGCCCGCCAACTATGTGGTCATCCGCAACGGCAAGCGTCGGCTCGTCACAGAGTTCCCATCCAATCAGTTCAACCACGCCATTGCCCAAGTGCCGCTGCCTGGCGACACGCTATGGCTTGAGTGCACGGCATCGGCCCACATGCCGCTAGGATATGTGCACGAGGATATCGCTGGCAACAAGGCTCTGCTCATCGACGATGATGGCGGCCACTTGGTGACACTGCCGGCCTACGCCCCCGAGCAGAATGTGTCCTACAGCACGGCGCACGTCTCCCTGCAGGCCGATGGCAGCGCTTCGATCGGCATAGGCCAGCGATATGAGTGCTGGCAATACGAGGGCATGCTGCCGCTGATGTCGCTCACCGAGCAGAAGCGCCGCGACACCATGCTCGCAGGCATGAACCTGTCGGCTGTCACACTGGGCGATTTCTCCATGACCGAGCACAAGCAGAGTTATGCCACGCCCCACATCGATGTGGACATGCGACTCGAGACGCGCCATCTGGCCAACATCACCGGCTCCCGCATGTTTGTCCCCGTGGGCCTGTTCCACAAGGTGACGGTGCCGCGCGCCTTGCAGCAACGCTTGCAGCCCGTCAGCATCAACTATGGCTATACCGATATCGACACCGTGGTGGTGACGATCCCTGAGGGCTATACGATCGAGGCTTTGCCCCAGGCAGTGAGCGAGGTAACGCCCTTGGGCGAATTGCAGCAGACCTTTGTTGCCAGTGGCGACACGGTCACGGTCGTCACCCGTGTGCTGATGCGCGATGGCCGCTACCCGGCCAGCGACTACGCCACCTTGCGCGACTTCAAGTCGGCCGTCAAGCGGGCCTATGACCAACGCATCGTCTTCCGCCGCAAATAAGGGGGAGTTGTATTAGTCGTTAGTTGAAACGTCCCCGGACACCCATGTTCTGGAATAATCATATAGAAGCGATATAGCAGTTGACCCTGACACGTTTTTTAATCATTGGTGTCCGGGGAAAAATCGCCAAGGGTGCATAAACACATTGAAATCAATGCTTTTATGGCGGCCTTATGCGAGGGGGCTTGGCATGGGGCAATTGGGGCGCGGATGCTTTCGTTTAGGCAATGATATAGATGTTGGCCCATTGGTGGTATTAACCGCCCTGACGGGCGGGAAATTAAGCAAATTAATTTTAAAATTTAATTTTCTTTTTATTCCCCGTCAGGGCAACCGCACCAAATTAACAAAATTGGATGTAGAACACCCGGAGGGTGGTCTCTGAGTAACCCCTGGTAAGGCAATCCACTGAGCGATAGCGCAGTGGGGTGCCTCACCAGGGGAAAACGCTCCATCAACCCAAGTCGCCGGAGGCGACCCCATGTGCTAAAAGCCGAAATGGGGTCGCCTCCAGCGACAAGCTATTCCGTACCATCACCCCCAGTGAATCAGACTCCCTCGTTAACACTCGGCAGCCTGATTTACTGGGGGTTACTCAGATAGCCGCCCTTCGGGCGTCTTCCCGTGCGTTAGCACGGTTTGATGCAGAGACGTTTCAACGCAGGGTTAACTGCTATATCGTTACCTTCGTTTAATTCGTTTCATTCGCCGACTTTATAATCTTGGCGTCTTGGCGTGTGGCGATAAGGGCGCGGATTCCAACTAGAAACTAGAAAGGTGGTGCAAGCCGAACGCCATGGAAGTTTGCTTTCAATTGCTGAGGCGCAGCCCACCTTGCACGAGCAAAGCGAGTGAAACTTTTTTTTGCCTTTTTCTTTTATTTTAATCAAATCTTTACTAAATTTGCGACAAATAACATTTTTGACCCTATAAAACCTATCAATTATGAAAAAAGCACTACTTTTCAGACTCGCCGTCCTGGTGGCGGCCATGATGTGTGCCTTCGGCGCCGCTGCTGCCGAGGCCTATGCCTGCTACACGCCGTCGAACACGACGTTGACGTTCTACTACGACAGCCAGCGCAGCAGCCGCACAGGCTGGACCTACGACCTGAACACGGGCAACTACAGTCCCGGTTGGTACACTGACGGCACCAATGCCAATGTGAGCGAGGTGAAGTTTGACCCGTCGTTCGCCGATGCCCGCCCGACTACTTGCCACTCTTGGTTTCGTGATATGGCCCAACTTCAGACTATCTATGGGCTAAACTATATGAACACAAGTGCTGTAACCCATACGGTGAGCATGTTCAGGGGCTGCAGCAGTTTGACGGTCTTAGACCTGAGCAGTTTCAGCACGGCCAATGTGATTGCCATGGGAGGCATGTTTATGGGTTGCAGTAACCTTCGTACCATTTATGCGGGCAGTGGCTGGAGCACGGCTGCCGTGGAAGCATCCGCAGGCATGTTCTCCAGTTGCACCTCTCTGGTGGGCGGCCAGGGCACGACCTTCAATAGCAGCCATGTTGGTATCGACTATGCCCACATCGACGGCGGACCCAGCAACCCGGGCTACTTCACCGCTAAAACCGAGGCCTATGCCTGCTACACGTCGTCGAACACGACGCTGACGTTCTACTACGACAACCAGCGCAGCAGCCGCACGGGCACGACCTACGACCTGAACACGGGATATGGCGTTCCCCTTTGGTACAATGACGAAATCACTGGAGATGTGACCAAGGTAGTCTTTGACCCCTCGTTTGCTGGCGCCCGCCCGACGACCACCTACGCTTGGTTCTATAACATGTACTATCTTGAATCCATCAAGGGCATGGAGTACTTGAACACCAGTGAAGTGACCTATATGTATGGAATGTTCCTGAACTGTGTAAGTTTGGCAAGCCTAGATGTGAGCCACTTCAACACGTCCAAGGTGACCGATATGGAGATGATGTTAGGTTCCTGCTGGGAACTGGCAAGCCTTGACTTGAGCAGTTTCAACACGTCCCGGGTGACCGACATGACAAAGATGTTCACAAACTGCTATAATCTGAACTACATCCGTGTGGGCAGTGGTTGGAGCACTGCTGCCGTGACGAACTCGACTGATATGTTCTTTAACTGCACCAGTCTGGTGGGCGGCCAGGGCACGACCTATGATGCCAATCATATCGATGCCACCTACGCCCACCTCGACGGCGGCACAAGCAATCCGGGCTACTTTACCGATAAAGAACCCTATGCTGTTTTCACGTCGTCGAACACGACGCTGACGTTCTACTACGACAGCCAGCGCAGCAGCCGCACGGGCACGACCTACGTCCTGAACACGGGCGCCAACGATACCGGTTGGGACACCGACGGCACCAATGCCAATGTGACCCGGGTTGTCTTTGACCCGTCGTTTGCCAATGCCCGCCCGACGACCACCTACGATTGGTTCTTTAACATGCAGAACCTTCAATCCATCACGGGCATGGAGTACCTGAACACCAGCGAGGTGACCAACATGGCCTATATGTTCATGTTGTGCACAAGCTTGACAAGCCTTGATGTGAGCCACTTCAACACGTCCAAGGTGACCGATATGAATTCCATGTTCTGTAACTGCAGCAGCCTGACGAGTCTTGACTTGAGCAGTTTCAATACGTCCAAGGTGACCAAAATGGGCTGGATGTTCTCTAACTGCAGCAATCTGCGGACCATTTACGTGGGCAGTGGCTGGAGCACTGCGGCCGTGACGAGCTCGAATGATATGTTCAGGGACTGCACCAACCTGGTGGGCGGCCAGGGCACGACCTACAATGAATCCAACCCTTGGGATAAGACCTACGCCCACATCGACGGCGGCACGAGCAACCCGGGCTACTTCACCGAGTGGAAAGAAGCCTATGCCTGCTACACGCCGTCGAACACGACGTTGACGTTCTACTACGACAACCAGCGCAGCTCCCGCACGGGCACGACCTACGACCTGAACACGGGCGCCAACGATACCGACTGGGACACCGACGGCACCAATGCCAATGTGACCCGGGTTGTCTTTGACCCGTCGTTTGCCAATGCCCGCCCGACGACCACCTACGATTGGTTCTTTAACATGCAGAACCTTCAATCCATCACGGGCATGGAGTACCTGAACACCAGCGAGGTGACCAACATGGCCTATATGTTCATGTTGTGCACAAGCTTGACAAGCCTTGATGTGAGCCACTTCAACACGTCCAAGGTGACCGATATGAATTCCATGTTCTGTAACTGCAGCAGCCTGACGAGTCTTGACTTGAGCAGTTTCAATACGTCCAAGGTGACCAAAATGGGCTGGATGTTCTCTAACTGCAGCAATCTGCGGACCATTTACGTGGGCAGTGGCTGGAGCACTGCGGCCGTGACGAGCTCGAATGATATGTTCAGGGACTGCACCAACCTGGTGGGCGGCCAGGGCACGACCTACAATGAATCCAACCCTTGGAATAAGACCTACGCCCACATCGACGGCGGCACGAGCAACCCGGGCTACTTCACCGACAAAAACGCCAGCCTGCGTGGCGACGTGAACGGCGACGGCAGCGTCAACATCAGCGACGTGACCGCCCTGATCGACCTGCTGCTGGGCGGCGGCAGCATCAGCAACCCGGCAGCCGACTGCAACCAGGACAGCAGCGTCAACATCAGCGACGTCACCTCCCTGATCGACTACCTGCTCTCCGGCCGTTGGTAATGCTCGCGTTGCTCGCAGTTTAGAGAGGCTTCCGCGTTTACGCTCGCTGCGCGATCTGCATAAAGGATAAAGGATAATGCTTAAAGGGGCTTCCGCGTTCCTGGCAACAGGGGCGCGGATGCTTTCGTTTAGGCAATGATATAGATGTTGGCCCATTGGTGGTATTAACCGCCCTGACGGGCGGGAAATTAAGCAAATTAATTTTAAAATTTAATTTTCTTTTTATTCCCCGTCAGGGCAACCGCACCAAATTAACAAAATTGGATGTAGAACACCCGGAGGGTGGTCTCTGAGTAACCCCTGGTAAGGCAATCCACTGAGCGATAGCGCAGTGGGGTGCCTCACCAGGGGAAAACGCTCCATCAACCCAAGTCGCCGGAGGCGACCCCATGTGCTAAAAGCCGAAATGGGGTCGCCTCCAGCGACAAGCTATTCCGTACCATCACCCCCAGTGAATCAGACTCCCTCGTTAACACTCGGCAGCCTGATTTACTGGGGGTTACTCAGATAGCCGCCCTTCGGGCGTCTTCCCGTGCGTTAGCACGGTTTGATGCAGAGACGTTTCAACGCAGGGTTAACTGCTATATCGTTACCTTCGTTTAATTCGTTTCATTCGCCGACTTTATAATCTTGGCGGCTTGGCGTGGGGCGATGAGGGCGCGGATGCCATTGTATTTGTTGTATTTATTGTTTTCTTTTTTGGGGCCGTGCGGACGAAACGAAAACAAGCGCCGGGACGGTGTGCCTCGGCGCTTATTATTTCAAGTTGAGTATAATTCTTACTCGTCGTCGCGGCGGGGACGGCGCGGACCGCCCTGACGGGGACCGCGGTTGCCACCCTGGCCACCAGGACGGGGACCATTGGGGCGAGGACCACGGTTGCCACCGTTGCCATTGCCACCCTGGCGGGGACCACGACCAGCACCCTGCTTACGCTCGTCATAGCCCTCGGGCTTGTCCTGCAGGGCACGCATCGACAGACGGAACTTGCCGGTCTTCTTGTCGATCTCGATGAGTTTGACAGTCACCTCGTCGCCCTCGTGCAGGCCACTGGCCTCCATGCTCTCGAGGCGGTCCCAACTGATCTCGCTGATGTGCAACAGACCGTCACGACCAGGCATGAATTGCACGAATGCACCAAAATCGAGAATGCTGACCACCTTACCGGTGTAGATCTGACCCTCCTCGGGCACTGCGGTGATGGCCTTGATGCGCTCAACGGCAGCCTCGATGCTCTCCTTGTTGGCAGCAGCGATCTCGACGATTCCCTTGCCGTCGACCTCCTCGATGCTGATGGTGGTTCCAGTCTCTTCCTGCAGACCTTGGATAACCTCGCCACCCTTGCCGATAACAGCACCGATAAATTCCTTGTCGATGACCATGGTAACGATGCGGGGCACGTGGGGCTTGTAGTCCTCACGGGGTGCGGGAATGGCCTCGTTGATGAGGTTGAGGATGTGGAGACGGCCTTCCTTGGCCTGGTGCAATGCCTGCTCGAGGATCTCGTAGGGCAGACCGTCGCACTTGATATCCATCTGAGTGGCGGTGATACCGTCGACGGTACCCGTCACCTTGAAGTCCATATCACCCAGGTGGTCCTCATCGCCCAGGATGTCGCTCAGCACGGCGTGCTTCACGTTACCCTCGTCGGTGATCAGACCCATAGCGATACCGGCAACGGGCTTCTTGAGTTTGATACCGGCGTCGAGCAGTGCCATGCAACCTGCGCAGACGGTAGCCATCGACGACGAACCGTTGCTGCTGAGGATGTCGCTCACGACGCGGATGCAGTAGGGGTTATCCTCGGGGATCATGCGCTTGAGGGCGCGATGGGCCAGGTTGCCGTGACCGATCTCGCGGCGGCTCACGCCACGGGGAGCACGGGCCTCACCTGTCGAGAAGGCGGGGAAGTTATAGTGAAGCAGGAATCGCTCGTTCTCATGACGCAGCACGTCGTCGATGAGTTTCTCGTCGTCCTTGGTGCCCAGGGTGACGGTAGCCAGGGCCTGGGTCTCGCCACGCTTGAACAGGGCCGAGCCGTGGGGATAAGGCAGATAGTCGGGCTCGCACAGGATGGGACGGATCTCGTTGGTCTTGCGGCCATCCAGACGGATGTGCTCATCGAGGATGCAACGGCGAACGGCGTCGCGCTGCACTTCCTCATAATAGCGCTTGATCATCGGCTCCTTCTCCTCGCGCTCCTCCTCGGGAATGGTCTCCATGAACTCGTCGTAAGCCTTCTGGAAGGTCTCGTTGCGCCACTGCTTGTCGGCCTTACCAGCCTTGGCTACAGCATAGCACTTGGGGTAAATCTCCTTGCGCACGCGCTCGTGGAGTTCCTCGTCGTCGGTCTCGTGGCAATACTCGCGCTTGGCGATGCCCAGTTCGCGGGCCCACTCCTTCTGCACGAGGCACATGGGCTTGATAGCCTCATGGGCAGCCTTCAAGGCAGCAATCAGGTCATCCTCGCTCACTTCGTCCATTTCGCCCTCGACCATCATAATATTATCGTAAGTCGCACCTACCATCAATTCCATGTCAGCCTTTTCAATCTGCTCAAACGTCGGGTCGATAACGAATTGGCCGTCGATGCGTGCAACGCGCACCTCGGCAATGGGCTCTTCAAAGGGCACATCGCTCACTGCGATGGCTGCCGATGCGGCAAGACCTGCCAGGGCATCGGGGGCGTCAACACCGTCGCTCGAGAACATCAAGATGTGAACGATAGTGTTGGCATGATAATTAGAGGGGAACAAAGGCCTCAGCACGCGGTCTACGAGGCGGGCGGTCAGGATCTCATAATCACTAGCGCGGCCCTCGCGACGGGTAAAGCCTCCAGGGAAACGGCCATAGGCCGAGAATTTCTCCTTGTATTCAACGGTAAGGGGCATGAAGTCCACGCCCTCGTCGGCCTCCTTGGCCGAGCACACGGTGGCGAGCAACATAGTGTTGTTCAGCCTCAATTCAACTGCTCCATCGGCTTGCTCAGCAAGTTTTCCAGTCTGCAGAGTGATCTCACGTCCGTCACTCAATACGATGGTTTTTGTAGTAGGTGTCATAAAATAATTACTATAATATTGGATAAAATAGGCAGCGTCGTGACAAAACAGTCTATGTGGCTGTTTTGCACTGGGTTTACACCCATTTTCTAAAAAATCGTGCAAAGGTACACATTATTTTCCAATTTATCGCTATGATTCCCTCCTTTTAAATATAATTCACAGCCGTTTCGATGACATTTGCCACCCGCAGGCCCCTGAGTCGAGGGGCCACCCGCTGCCGCACAGCCCATCGCCACAATCGGCACAAAAAGCCCTACAAAGGAGTAAAAACTGAAAAAATTATGCACTGATTAACAAAAAAAACATTACCTTTGTGACCAACTAATAACCACATCAATAACTATTCCCTAAATAATAGAAAAAACGATGAGAAAAATCCTATTCATGATGCTGACCGCCATGGCATGCCTGGCCATGGCTCAAGCAGCGCCCGTGGGAACGACTGTTCCCGGCGACCCTATGGCTACACAGTGCTACACACTGAGCAACGGCCTGAAGGTCTTCCTGAGTGTTAACCACCAGAGCCCGCGCATCACAGCCCACATCGCCGTGCGCACCGGCTCGCGTAACGACCCCGCCGAGACCACCGGTCTGGCCCATTATCTGGAGCACTTGATGTTCAAGGGCACCCAGCAGTTCGGCACAAGCAACTATCAGGCCGAGAAAGCCCTGCTCGACACTATCGAGGCCCGCTACGAGCAGTACCGCCTCGTGAAGGATCCCGAGCGCCGTCGCGTGCTCTACCACGAGATCGACAGCATCTCGCAACTGGCCGCCCAGTACAACATTCCCAACGAGTATGACAAACTCATGGCCGGCATCGGCGCCATCGGCACCAACGCCTATACCAGCATCGACGTCACCTGCTACACCGAGGACATCCCCGCCAACGAGGTCGACCGCTGGGCACGCATCCAGAGCGACCGTTTCCAGAATATGGTCATCCGCGGTTTCCACACCGAGTTGGAGGCTGTGTATGAGGAGTACAACATCGGCATCGCCCAGGATCAGCGCAAACTGTTCGAGGCCTTGAGCGCCAAGATGTTCCCCACCCACCCCTATGGCACCCAGACGACCATCGGCACGCAAGAGCACCTCAAGAATCCGTCGATCACCAACATCAAGAACTACTTCCACAACTACTACTGCCCCAACAACGTGGCCATCTGCATGGCTGGTGACTTTGACCCCGACGAGGTCATCACCATCCTGGAGCGCCACTTTGGCGGCTGGAAGCCCAACGACAATCTGACCCGCCCCGAGTTTGCTCCCCTGCAGCCCATCACATCACCCATCGACACCACCGTCATCGGCCAGGAGGCTGAACTGGTGGCACTGGGATGGCGCTTTGGCCAGGCCAACTCGCTGGAGAACGACACCGTCGACGTCATCGCCCAGATGCTGTCCAACGGCACCGCCGGCCTGATCGACCTGAACCTGAACCAGCCCCTCAAGATCATGGGCGCCGGAGCCTACAGCGACCAGATGACCGACTACTCGATGCTCATGCTCGCCGGATATCCCAACGAGGGACAGAGCCTGGAAGAGGTGCGCCAACTGCTGCTGGGCGAAATTGCCAAACTGCGCGCCGGCGACTTTGACGACGACCTGCTCGTGAGCGTGGTCAACAACAACAAGTTGAACTACCTGCGCGCCCTGGACAACAACAGTGCCCGCACCCGCCAGTTGGTCAATGCCTTTATCAACCACGTGGATTGGGCTCAGGAGGTCGGCAAACTCGACCGCATGGCCGGCATGACCAAGCAGCAGATCGTGGACTTTGCCAACCGCCACCTGCTGGACAACAACTTTGTGTGCGTGTACAAGCGCATGGGCGTTGACACCACCGAGAAGAAGATCGACAAGCCCCAGATCACTCCCATCCCCACCAACCGCGACAAGCAGAGCGACTTTGTGAAGAACATCCTGGGCGAGAGCGTCAAGCCCATCCAGCCCCAGTTTGTGGACTACAGTAAGGAGATGACTGTGGGCCAGACCAGCAAGAAGTTGCCGCTGCTCTACAAGCACAACGACCTGGACGACCTGTTCACGCTGACCTACAAGTATGACTTCGGCAACACAGCCGACAACCGCTATGGGACCGCGCTGGGCTACATGGACTACCTCGGCACCGACAAGATGAGTGCCACCGAGTTTAAGCAGCGCCTGTACAAACTGGCCTGCAACATCTCGATGAACGTGAGCGACAACGAGACCTACCTGACCCTGAGCGGTCTGAGCGAGAACATGCCCGAGGCACTGAAACTCGCCGAGAACCTGATGCAGAATGCCAAGGCCGATGAGAACGCCTACAAGAGCATGGTCGACGTCATCCTCAAGAGCCGCAACGATGCCAAGCAGAGCCAGGACGAGTGCTTCAACCGCCTGAACGAGTATGGCATGTATGGTCCCCGCAACGAGTACACCAACATCATGAGCGCTCAGCAGTTGCGCGACACCAAGCCCGCCGAACTGATCAACCTGGTCAAGGGACTGCGCGACATGCAGCACACCGTCGTCTACTACGGTCCCATGACCGAGAAACAACTCAACAAGTGCCTGAGCAAGGTGCACAAGACCAAAAAGCACCTGGCAGCCGTGCCCGTGGGCACGCCCTACATGGAGCAGACCACCCCGAAGACCGAAATCCTGCTGGCACCCTACGAGGCCAAGAACATCTACATGATGCAGTACCACAACGAGGGCACCCAGTGGGAGCCCGAGCATGCCGCAACCATCAACCTGTTCAACGAGTACTTCGGCGGCAGCATGAACGCCATCGTCTTCCAGGAGCTGCGCGAGGCACGCGGTCTAGCCTATTCGGCTGCCGCCTACTACCGCCAGCCCAGCGAGTTGCCCCACCCCGAGTATGCGATGACCTACATCATCACCCAGAACGACAAGATGATGGACTGCATCAACGAGTTCAACAACATCGTGGGCACCATTCCCCAGAGCGAGACCGCCTTTGCCCTGGCTAAGGAGTCGCTGATGAAGAAGTTGGCCAGCCGCCGCACCGTTCGTGGTGGTGTCCTCAACAGTTACATCTCGGCCCAGCGCCTGGGTCTGGACTACGACATCAACTCGGTGGTCTACAAGGCGCTGCCCAACCTGCAGTTGAACGACATCGTCAAGTTTGAGCAGCAGTCGATGGCCGGCAAGCCCTACCGTTACCTCATCCTGGGTGACGAGAAGGAACTCGACATCGAGGGCTTGGAGAAGATTGCTCCCATCCGTCGCCTCACGCTCGAAGAAATCTTCGGATACTAATCCACCAGTGTAGAGACGCAAAACCTTGCGTCTCCCCTGCAACAATCAGGGTCCTTAAAGTCGTTCATGACTTTAGGGACCCTAACCGTTTTATCTATGGTAAAGGTATTATCCTTTAATCTCCAGTTCTTTAATTGCTTTCTTGCAGATGCCCTCGTGGCGGCACACCATGTAGATGAGCAGCAGGTTCAGCACCACGATCTCAAAGGCGAAATACAACCACGGCATATCGATAATCACCGCAATAAAGCAGGCGATGATGCGTGTGTTGAAGGTCAGGATGTTGGTATACTTCATCAGCGGCAGACTCAGGCCACGGAAGTAGTCGCGGAACTCCTGGCTGGGAGCCTCGCCGCCAAAGCGCTGCTTGATGGCGGCACGCAGGCGCTGCATGTTGGGCGTCATGCGCTCCTGGTTGGCGGTGTAGCCACGATAGAAGAACAGCGGCACCTTGCTCCAGAAGTTGCGTCCCCACGACAGGTTGTGATACTGCTCGCTGAGGGCAGCCGTGTTGTCCAGTTCACTGCCCTGCTCTCCCTTGAGGAAATAGAGGTGGAACTGACGATAATAGTCGGCCATGGCCGCTTGCAGCGCGTGGCTCAGACCCGAGGCGATACCCAAGGCCCATATCTGCCACTCATGGCTGGAGAAATACATACCCAGCAGGCTGTCGCCAAAGTCCAGTTCCCTGAACACCAGCGCGAAACTGATGGCAGCAAACCAGAAGTCGCCGCTCACGCCGTCCAGGATGCGGCCCATGCGGGAATACTGCTGCGTCAGGCGTGCCAACTGGCCGTCGGCACTGTCAAAGGTGTCGGCCCAGGTGATGAGCAGCATGCCCAACCAGTTGAGCCAAGCCAAATCGGGCTGGCCAAAATATAACAAGATACCACCTGCCACGCCCATAAAGATGCTGGCAACGGTGATCGCATTGGGACTCACGCCCAATTTTGCAAAAAACTTTGCCCATAGAAATCCCAGGGGGCGGTGGAAGTGGAGGTCAAACCACTCCTCGGTATCTGACGACTTGAGTGAAGCCTGATATTCTTCTTTTAATGTCATGTTTTTCAGTTTTCTTTTTCAGTTTTAGTGTCCAGTCCTTAAAGTCCCTAAGGTCTCTAAAGTCCTTAAAGTCCCAGATGCGCCTTGGCCAGTGCCAGAACAGCCTTGGCAATGTGGGGAGCCGACTCGTTGCGGCACGGTGCGAAACTGGGCCAGTCGTTGAAGTCGATGATGCGGATGGTGCCGTCGGGATCGACGATGCAGTCGCCGCCATAGATCACGACGTTCAACTCCTCGGCGGCACGCGAGCAGATCTCCTTCAACTCCTTCAGGTCGATGTCGATGCCCTGGCTGTGGCCATTCACCTCTTCCCAGCCATACTTGCTATGGCCCTCGTCAAAGGGGTAGAACCAGTAGAAGAACTGCGAATCCTTCACGCCATAGAACTTCACCAGGTCGCCCTGCAGGTGCACGTTGATCACAGCACGCGTGATGCCACGGTAGAAGTACTCCTGCAGCACCTCCTGAGCCTCCTCGGGATGGCGCACATAACTCACGTCCTCCTTGTGCATGGCGTGGAAGTCGCCACGCTTGATCCAGCACGATTTGAAGCCCGCCTTCTTGAGTTGGGGCTTGATGTTCTCGTTGGTGTTGACAATCAGGCTCTCGGGATAAGGAATGCCATTGCCCAGCAGGATGCGAGTCATGCGCTCCCGCGTGCAGTTCTCGATGCCATAACCCGAGTTGATCACCAGTTTGCCTTCATCCTCGAGGCGCTGCAACTTGGCGATGCTCTCGCGCTCGCGGCACATGGCCAGCACCACCGGCTCGCTGATCTCCTGGTTGTTGAATTGTTCCTCGCTATACACATTCACCTGGCAACCACGCTTGCGCAGTTGTTCTGCCACAAGGTTAAAGATAGCCGTGTCGTTGCCAATGTGGTTGGGCGAATAAGCCCCTGCGCGCATCACGCCCGCAATAGTAATATCTGCCATTATTCTTTAATAATCTTCTTAATAATGATTGATGCGGGCCAAAGCCCGCCTGCATAATTTGGGCTGCAAAGATACAAAATTTTGTAATAGAGACATCTAAAACTCAAGAAAAAAGCCTTTTGGATAGCCCTATCAGTTTTTTTTTGGAAAAAATCGGCCAAAATACTTGCAGGAATAAAAAAAAGCAGTACCTTTGCACTCGCTATTGAAAAATTCTTTTCAGCATGGCATCCGGAGAGGTGGGTGAGTGGCTGAAACCAGCAGTTTGCTAAACTGCCGTAGGGGTAACTCTACCGCAAGTTCGAATCTTGTCCTCTCCGCCAAGCCGAGAAACGGTTGTGACGACAGTCGCAATCGTTTTTTTATTGGCGTCCATGCAAGCGTGCTTGCAAATGGGCGCCAACAGAAAAACGATAGAGCGCCCTCGTCAGGGCGCGGTTTCTCGGCTTGGTAGCGCCCCCGCGGGAGCGCACAAGATGGGCGCAGCCAATCTTGTCGCCCCGATGCTCGCGCACTCCCCTGCTAATCCCCACTCCCGCATCTCGCGCACTCCTCAAGAACATGGCTCAGTGGATAAAAGGTGTGGGCGGTGAGGTCGAAGACCACAGCAAGGCCAGCGGCCTTGGCGAGGTCTTTCGACCTCATGCTTGCCCCCACTAATTTTCCGCTGAGCCGGCTAATGTGAATTACACTAATTTGACTCATTGAATGCGAATTTTAAATATAAATTCGTTATATTCGTCTCATTTGCGGAATTCGCATTAAAAAAACGTTTCAGGGTCGACTGCTATATCGTTTCCTTAATTATAGGAAACGGGCGGCGTTATTGCTGCTCATCAAGGTCTTGCAGTCGCTCTATCATCTCGGCGTCTGCTGAATTCCAGTTGCCGGGCTTATAGTTCTGATAGAGCAGGTATACAGAGGCGACAAGTACGATTCCCAACAACACATATTCAAATTCCATGCTGGCAGACTTGAACCATCCGACAGACATCGACAAGAGACATACGAGCCAAATGACAAGGGTTAAAAGACTCATGGATCGGCTTTTCTTCTTGTAGTAGTGCAATAAGCGATCGGGAGTGTCGGCATCGCCAATTTTGCTGATGAGCCAACCATTTAACGCAACTATCCACGTAGCGATGCAGCAGAAAACTATAGAGAACGCTAAGCGCACCATATCCTCTTTGCTGCCATCATATTGGAATATCATCCACACGATCATGAGTATGAGGACTACCATTCCGGCTAATAAGCCGCGACGTGTTCTCGACTTGATCTTGTCCTTGATCTGCTGGAACAATTCATCCCTGCCTAGGCAGTTCATCTCTTCAGGTTTCGTCATGTCTTTACATATTTAATGAGGTTAATCACTTCGCTTCTCCCTACCCTGCCATTCCGGCTCTCTCTGCAGCGGACTATTTCTCGTAGAGTTCCAGTGGCTGGCGGTCGGGGTCGTAGAAGAAGACAAAACGCTTGCCGGTAGCGGCATCGGTGCGGATAGCCTCGTGAGCGATACCCATCGACTCGAGTTGGGTCACGGCGGCATCAACGTCATCGACCTCAAAAGCCAGGTGACGCAGGCCTGCTGCCTCGGGGGCAGTCACACGCTCGGGCGGATTGTTAAACGAGAAGAGTTCTATCACATACTCGCCGCCAAGGGCCAGATCGGTCTTGTAGGACCCGGTCTCTGGCCGGTAGTTCTCGGCCTTGACCGTCAAGCCCAGCAATCGGGTGTAGAAGTCGAGGCTGCGCCTATAGTCAGAGCAGATGATGGCGATGTGATGCACCTTGTTGAGTTGCAGCATGGTTGGATATCATTGATTGGGTTTGTTCTTTTTCTTCTTTTTGAGTTCAACGGCCACGGCGATGATGCTGATGGCCACACCCAGGATGCCGACAAGCAGCATCACCAGGTCAAAGTTCTCTTTCAAGCAGGTGGTGACAGATTCCATGGGACGATACTAGATGATTGGCGAGGTCAGTTCATGTTGAGTTCCTTTTTGAAGAGTTCGTCGACAGCGGCCTTGAGGTTGGGAGCCAAGGGCGGAATGTGGTGGTTCTGCTCGAGGCGCCGCAGTTCGTTAATGTCCATCTCCACTTCGTTCTCTTTGCGGGTCTGCTTAAACTCCTTCTTGTCGATGTAGTCACGACCGATGGTAAAGGTCTCGAACAAGATGATATAGTCCTCGTCGGCTTGCTCAAAGTGGCCCGAGATCAAGGCTTGCTTCATCACCAGGTCGTCGATGCGCGACTGGCCCTCGTCGTTGATGTTATAGACCTCGTAGTAGGAATGTTTGTCATTGGTTGTCCTGGGGGCTTTTTCCTTCTTGGGCTTGCCGCCGGCCTTGACGCGCGCTTCCTCCTTGGCCTGGTCGCGGTGATCCCTCAACATCCATCGGTCGAAGTTGGTCGTGCGCGTGCCCTGCTGCAGGTCCTCGTCGATATAGCCCAGCACCGAAATGCTGTCGCTCACCAGCCGGCGTCCCGAGGGCTCATGAGTAATCGTCAACTCGCCCTTGTCGGCCATCTTGGCGATCCGCTTGTAGTCCGGCAGGGTATCGATCTGCGCCCACTGGTCGATGTATCGGCCCACCAGCGTGCTGATGATGAAGCGGTACAGGCCGTTGCGGCCACGCGACACGCTACGGGTCTTGGACGAGACCTTCTTTTTGGCCAGGTCATAGGTGTTGTCTACCACGCCCGAGCGGAAGTAGATGGGGCCCTCGTCACTGACGTAGACACAGCGGAAGTAGGTCTGCACATAGAGCAGTTCCTTAGGCTTGACCACGACTTCCGAGAGTTGGAAATCGGCGTCCTGCATCACTACGCTCAGGCTGGGGATGGTGTCGAGATTGACATCCATTGCCTTGAAGGCCACGTGTGACAGGTAGAGGTGCTTCACGCCCTTTGCATCAGCGAGCCAACCATCATTGTCGGTCGTGCCCACCAGAGCGCCATTCTCATTGGTGACACAAACGGCTGCGATGGGCAGGCCGTAGGTATCAACGACCTGGACACGTTGCGCAAAGGCACTTGACGCTATCGACAGCAACAAGGCCGCAACAAGTAATAATTTCTTCATACTTGAGATTTAGGATTTACCCATTATTTTAGTAGTTCACCGATGCTGGTGGTGAGGTTGAACATAAAGGTGGTCGCGCCCGTATGGGGACGGGCAAAGGCGGCTCCAAAACCGAAGGCTCTCACCTTGAGTCCCGCACCTACCGAGAGGCCCGACATAAAGTCGCGCTTGTAGGTGGCCATATCGGTGCGGGTGCGGTAGTTGTAACCGATGCCCAGATACATGTTGTCGGTGGGCAGCACGTCGGCCGCAAACACCAGGTGACGCAACAGGTTGCTGCCGAAGGACTCCTTCTTGATCAAGTCGCTATGAGGATTGTTCACGTCCGCGATCTTATAGTAAGGCGAGTTCCAGCGCGCGAGTTCATAGGCCGTGACATGCAAGCGGATGGGCGCCTTGCCCAGCATCTTGCTAAAGCCGACCTGGATGTCCCAGGGCAGGTTGTCCTTGTAGTCGTTAAACTTCTTGACCTGACCACCCAGATTCTTGGCCACGAGCGATGCCGAGAACTCATGGTCGGCATCATAGTAGTTGATACCCAAGTCGGCGGCCACTGCGCCGGCGGTGTAGGACTCATACTTGGAGTAGAGATACTTGAGGGTGATACCGCCACGGAATTTGTCGCTGATGTCATGGCTATAGGTCAGGCTGAAGGCCATGTCGCTGGCACTGAAGGTACCCGTGGGAGTGCCATCGATGGCAGCGCCCTGCAGGTTGCCGTAGCCAAAATACTGGATGCCCACGCCCACAGCGCCATGCTCACTCACGCCCTGCCCATAGCGCAGGCCGGCAAAATTGGTCTCGCCGATGTAGCGCATGTAGTTGATGCCCACCTGATGGTCAAACTCAGGTCCCAGCAGGGCTGGATTCTGTTCCACCAGGTTGATGTCATCATCGATGATGGTCAGGTTGTGGCCACCCAAGCCATAGACGTGGCTCGAGGCGGGCACACTCAGGAAGTTGTAGGCCGTGGTCTTGGGGCCATCGTCGGCCAGCAGGCGCAGGGCCGCGATCAGGCAGGCGGCCAGCAGTATGTAGTGACGCAGGTTGTTTGTCATATCGTCGTTATTCTATCTCTAATCCATTTAAGTTTCGCAAGCATTTCGCTTGCCCACCGTGTAATGATCAATGGTAAATGGTCAATGAAATTCCACCCCAGATCGGGAAACTCCACCATCCAACTCAATGATCGGCGCCATCAAGCCTTAACCCATTCACCTCAAATTCCTAAAGCGGCATAGCAACTTTAAGAACTTGAATCATCAATATAATAACGAAAAAAAGCGCCGTTTAGTATACGGCGCAGGCTTCATTGCTCAGCATCGGTGAGGTCAAGGTCCTCGCCCGCCTCGCTGATGACTTTGCGGGCCAGTTCCAGGTCACGTTCAAAGACGACGACCCTGACGGGAGCCATCCAGATGGCATTGGCAGTGCTGTCGACAATCACGCCGGCGGGTATGCCGCTGGCCTCGAGCGCGCCCTTGACGATGTTGGCGCTGGCAGCATTGGAGTACTTCTCGAGCACAACAATTTTCTCTTCTTTGTCCATAAAACTCGAATTTCTAATTATTACTGATTCTACTTGATGCCTCGGCTGTTGAGAGCGGCCTGGTAGCGGTGAGCGTTGTCCAGGTGGGAGGCGTAGTCACGCGTGAAGTCGTGATAGCCGCTGAAGTCGGGGCGAGCGCACATATACAGGTAGTCGTGCTCGGGCGCGTTGAGCACGGCATCGATGGTCGACTTCTCGGGCAGACGGATGGGACCGGGAGGCAGACCGTTGACACGATAGGTGTTGTAGGGCGATTGCAACTGGGTCATGGCCACGGTGATGCGCTTGATCGAGAAGTCGCCGATGGCAAACTTCACGGTCGGGTCTGCCTGCAGGCGCATGCCCTGCTGGTAGCGGTTCAGATACAGGCGGGCCACCTTGCCACGCTCGTCGGCCTTGACGGTCTCCTCCTCGACGATCGAGGCGACGGTAGCCACCTCATCGGGTGTGAGGCCCAACCGCTGTGCCTTGGCCTTGCGCTCGCTGGTCCAGAACTCGTCATAGTAGTCGTGCATGCGGTCGAGCATCTTCTCAGGCGTGATGTTCCAGTAAAACTCGTAGGTGTCGGGCATCAGCAGGCAGGCGATGGTCTGCGGGGTTTTGCCGTACTTGGCACACAGGGCGCTATCGGTGAGCGCTTGGCGCATCGCGTCGGTGCCGGCCATAAAGGTCTCGCCCCAGCGCTGCGTCCACTCGTCGAGGGTGCGCACGTTGTTGAAGGTGAAGCGCACACCGCTCTGGGCACCGTTCTTGATATAGCGGGCGGCGGTAAAGGGCGACATCCCCTGGGTGATGCGGAAAGCCCCCTCGCGGGTCTCGACGTTAGCCCCCATGAGCGACAACATCGTTGCCACACGCTCGCCATAGTTGACCTCGACATGAGCCTGAATGCTGTCTCTGATCGACTCGATGGTGCTGCCCTTGCGCATCTTGATCAGTCCCTCGGCAGGAGCGCCAGTGAACAGGTAGGGCGAGGCGCAAGCCACAGCAATGAGTACCAGTGCGGCGATAATGCCGACAATCCACTTCGATTTTTTGTTCATATCTCTCTCTTTTCTGTATCTTTATAGTTTTGTTCTGTTGGTTTCGATCATCACGGCAGACAGCCCGCATCATGCCCGCTCTGGCACCGAGGCCAGCAGCAGCCGCGCCGTGCCATTCATCTCCACGCAGGAGGCGGCCGCCGGTATCAGCGCCGTCTCGCCACGGCTCAGACTCGCGCCTGGCATATTGTCGGCACTGAGCCGCAGGTCACCGTCGAGGCACACCGCTGCGACAAACGAGTGTCCCTCGGGCATGTCCAGCCGATAAGCGCCATCCACATCCAACCGGCACACGTCAAAGTCAGGGCTGCACACCAATCCGGTCATCTGGCCTCCACCCTGGTCCATGTAATGCACCTGGCCGTCGCGCGGCTCATAGTCAAGCGCTTCCCGGGCCTGCTGCACGTGCAACTGGCGCAGGTTGCCATCGGCATCGCGGCGGTTATAGTCCCACACGCGATAGGTGACATCGCTCGACTGCTGGATCTCGACAAGCAGATTGCCGGCACCGATGGTGTGGATCTGTCCAGCAGGGATGTAGAACGTGTCGCCAGGCCTGGACTCGACAGCATTGACCGCCTCAAGGAGCGTGCCGTCGGCCATGCGACGGTCAAACTCGGCCTGCGTCAAGCGGCGATTGAATCCTGTGCGGATGATTGCGCCCGCCTCGGCCTCCAGGATATACCACATCTCGTTCTTGCCCATGCAGCCGTGGCAGCGCATCGCCATCTCGTCGCCCGGGTGCACCTGCACCGAGAGGTCGCGACGGGCGTCGATCAACTTGATGAGCAGCGGGAAACGGTCTCCATAGCGGCGATACACGTCACGCCCCACCAGGTCAGCGCCATAGCGCCGCACCAGCCCTGTCAGCGTAAGGCCCTGGTCCTCGCCCTGCGCCACGACAGACTCGCGCCCGGGCATCGCCGAGAGTTCCCAACTCTCGCCGATCGGTTCGCACTGAGCCGGTAAGCGCTTAAACGCCACCAGCCTGTCCCCGCCCCACAGCACGGGTTTCAAGACGCTATTGAACTTATAGATCTGCATATCCTAGGCGATATCAACCGACAAAGGTAGTGCAACCCGAGCACAATGGCAAGAAAAACTCGTTTTTCTTCCATTTCCGAGACCATGAAGTGGGCCCCATAAGTTGGACTAACAACAACTTATGGGGCCCAGCCTCATTGTCTGGCATCCTCTTGCGAGAGGATGTGGGATGTCCGGTTTACTTGATCACCTTGGCGGTGGTGCGGGTGCCGTCGGTGTAGGTGGTAACTACGATGTTTACGCCATCAACGGGCTGAGCGCTCTGCTGACCAGCCATGTTGTAATAGGTAACACTGGCGACAGCCTTAGCAGCGCTGATCTCATCTACGGCGGTCGTGTTCTTGGTGATGACCACCTCTACGTCTTTGTAGATGTCATCGAAGGCCACGTCCAACTGATCTTCGCCATCCACGGTCAGCAAGTAGGTCTGCTCGTTGTCCAGGCAGTAGTAGTTGCCATCCTCGGCGGGAGCAACGACGTTGCCATCGGCATCGGTCAGAACCAGGTCGGCCTGCTTGTTGGTGAAGGAGACGCGGAGATCGTTGGTGTAATAGGGTGTGCGGAATGCGGGCAAGCGGTGGGCGGGCAGTTCATACATCAGGTCCATACCCAACTCGTCGGCGAGCATGTAATAAGTCTCGTTGTTGAAGCAGAAGTTACCCGAGCGCATGAGGCTAGCCATCTCGGTCTCGGCCTGGTCATAGGCCATGTAACGATACTTCATCTTCACGTCAAACCAGTTGCACATCCACAAGGTGAGGTAGATGCTCTGACCCTTGTAGCAGAAGGGCATATCGGGATCATCGGGATTGCCAAAGGGGATGTCGATGAGCGTGCCGGGGTTGTCGGCCGTGGCATCCATGTCAAAGGTGCAGATAAATCCCGGATGGGTCTTGCCGTTGAGTTCGTAGCCACGATAGGTGACGGTATCGGTAAACAAGGGGCCGACAGGAGGGAACGTATTGTAGCCGTTAAGGATTTGACGTCCATCAAGCAGCGTGCCATCGGCCACGTTGCGGCACCAAGCGGTCACCTCGAGGTAAACGCCCTTGGACGTGTTGTCACTGCCCATGTCATAGCCATCGAGAGCCAAGCCGATCACCTTGGCATTGGCGGGAAGGGTTGCGGTACCCACATTCACGTCGCCCTTGGTAAAGTCCTGGGCGGTAACGAGGTATTCAGGCTGGAACTTGAGCACGCGGCCCTCATTGCCGGTGGGGCCCACGTAATAGTTCTGGATATCCTGATACACATTCACATCCACCGGCAGCGCAAACAGCAAGGTGTCACCTGCAGGCTGCTGCACATTGGCAGTGGTCATCTCGACTGTGGCATTTGCCAGGCCAAAGCCGGCAACTACCATAGCAATAACTGAAAGTAAGGACTTCTTCATAATGTTTAGAAATTATTAAAAAAAAGTGTTTAATTCTACCTTGTTGATCTATTGATAACGATGCAAATTAACTGTAAATAATCGATTTGACAAAATTATTTGATCGATTTTAATTCACCAGGCATTACGACTGCAACCTGGCGCGGGCGGCAACTTGACCGACCAGGAACACCGGCATGGTGCCCAGGATAATCCACAGCCAGTCCTTCAGTGCCAACGGCGCGCAGTTGAACAGCGGGTAGCAGTACTGCACGATACAGATCTGTCCCACAAAGATGACTGCTGCCACCGCCCAGAAGACCTTGCTGTCCTCCATGTTGTTAAACGCCCACTTGCCCGTGGCAAACGACCTGGCGTTGAGCATATTCCAGAACTGCAAGAAGACAAACACGCTGAAGAACACGCCCATCTCGTAGGGGCTGATGTTGGGATTGATGCCGCGCATAAACACGCGCCCGCCTTCGGCCTCACGCACAAACAGATAGTACATCACGATCATGAGCACGGCAAAGAGCATGCCGCTGATGAGGATAAACCGCATCATCGACGAGGTGATGATGCTCGCCTGCGAATCGCGAGGGCGCTGTTTCATCAGGATGCTGTTGGGCGGCAGCGAGGCCAGCGCCAGGGCGGCAAAGGTGTCCATGATAAGGTTAACCCACAGCATCTGGGTGACCGTGAGCGCCGGCTGCTTGCTGAAGAACGAGCAGATGGCCACAACCAGGCAGGCACAGACATTGACCGCCAACTGGAAGAGGATAAAGCGCTGGATGTTGCTGTAGAGCGAGCGGCCCCACAGCACAGCCTTGTTGATGCTGGTGAAGGAATTGTCGAGGATGGTGATGTCGCTGGCCTCCTTGGCCACGGCGGTGCCGTCGCCCATCGACAGTCCCACCTGGGCCGCATTGAGCGCCGGAGCGTCGTTGGTGCCGTCGCCGGTGACAGCGACCACCTCGCCCTGCTGTTGCAGCAGGCGCACCAGGCGGGCCTTGTCGTCGGGACGGGCTCGGGCCATAATCTTGATGTGGGCGGCGCGCTGGGCGGCCTCGTCGTCGGTCATCGCGGCAAAATCGGTGCCGGTGATGATGGCATCATCGCCATCGCTGTCGGTCCACAGCCCCACCTGGCGGCCGATTTCGCGAGCCGTGGCTCCCGTGTCGCCTGTGACAATCTTGATCTTGACTCCGGCATTGAGGCTATCCTGGATGGCGGCAGGCACATCGGGGCGCACTGGGTCGCTGATGGCTACGATGCCCAGCAGCGTCAGTGCAGGCACCTCACCCGCCTGCAGGCGGTGTATCATTGCGTCCGCCTCGTGGGCGTCAGCCACCTCGGCACAGGCAAAAGCCAGGGTACGCATGGCCTTGGACTGATAGAGCGAGAGTTCGTCGGCCGTCTGCTGCAAGGTCACCCCTGCCACCATCTGTTGGCAATGCCGCATGACAATCTCGGGCGCGCCCTTGACCAGCAGCAGGCATTGCCCGCTGGGGCGCTGCACAACGGTTGCCATATATTTTGTCATCGTCGAGAAGGGCAACTGGGCCACGGTCTCGACACTGTCGCGGATATCCATGTAATTCACACCCGCATCACGCAGCCAGAGCAGCAAGGCGCCCTCGGTGGGATTGCCCAGTGCCACGACTTGGCGCTCGTCGCTGTCGTCGAGAAAGGCGGTGCTGTTGCAGGCGATGCTCTCGCACACAAGTCGGCTCGCCTCGTCGTCGCCCATCGTGTCGCCCCCTTCCAGGCCATAGAAGTGGGCCTGATAGACCTGCATCTTGTTCTGGGTGAGCGTGCCGGTCTTGTCGGTACAGATGACCGTGGCGGCGCCCATGGTCTCGCAGGCATGCATGCGCCGAACCAGATTGTTGTGCTTCAGCATCTTGCGCATGCTCAGTGCAAGCGACAGGGTGACGCTCATGGGCAGTCCCTCGGGCACCGACACCACGATGAGTGTGACGGCTAGCATCACCGTCTCGATAAAGTATTGGGCATCGGCCACAACGCCCTCGCTGCCCGACACGACGTATTCCAGCACACGGCCCAGCACCAGCAGCCCCGCCATCACATAACTGCCGCGCGCGATGGTGCGGCCCAAGCGGTCGAGTTGCTGGGTAAGGGGGGTCTTGATGTGATTGTCGATCTGCGCGTCGCGGTACACCTTGCCATACTCTGTCATATCCCCCACCCGCTCGACGCGCATGGTGGCATGACCCTCGATGACGGTGCTGGCGCGCAACAGGGCATTGGCAGGATAGGTTGCCTCGGTGGCTTGGCTGGCCGCCTCGGCATCATGGGTCTTCCAGGTCGAGGGTTCGCCAGTGAACGAACTCTCGTCCACCCTAAGGTCGAAACTGTCGATCAAGACGCCATCGGCAGGCACCATCTCGCCCGTCTCGAGGATAACGATATCACCCACCACGATGTCCTGTCGCGGCACCTGGGTGATGTGACCGTCGCGCATGACCTTCACGCCCACATGGTCGTCGGTCTGGTTCAGGAGGCGGAACTTCTTGGCAGCGCCCACCTCGACCAGAAAGCCCACCAGCGTGGCCAGCACCACAGCGATGAGGATGCCCACGGGCTCAAACAGCACGCTCATGCCGCTCTGGAGCCAGAAGTACTCATAGGCCGAGAGTCCCATCGACAGCACCAGTGCCACCAGCAGGATCTTGATCAGCGGGTCATCAAATTTGGCCAGGAACTGCTTCCACAGCGGTTCCCGCTCGGGAGGGGTGAGCACATTGATGCCATACCGCTCACGGCTGGCAATCACTTGCTGTATGGTTAAGCCTTTATCGTGTTGGCGTTTCATTTGTCTGTTGTGGTCTATCTATTGATGTTTTGACAGTCTATGATACAAAAACCATGCCAAAACAACAACTAATTACAAACAACCAACAACCAGCAACTAACGACCTATCTGCTTAGGCAACGGCTGACGCACAAAGCGCCGCTTGTTGAAGATCGAGTCCCAGCGCAGTTTGATCACGCCCCACAGCGCCTCAAAGAAGATGCTGCTGTTCATCTTGCTCGTGCCCAGCACGCGATTGACAAACACGATGGGCACCTCCTTGATCTTGAAGCCCATACAGTGGGCCGTAAACTTCATCTCGATCTGGAAGGCGTAGCCCTTGAACTCGATGGCATCCAGATTGATCGATTGCAGCACCTCGCGGCGGTAGCACACATAGCCCGCCGTGGCATCACGCACCTGCATGCCCGTGACAAGCCTTACATAGGCCGACGCGTAGTAACTCATCAGCATCCTGCCCATCGGCCAGTTCACGACATTCACCCCCGAGATGTAACGCGAGCCCACGGCCACGTCGGCGCCACCAGTGGCACAGGCGGCCTGCAGTTCGTGCAGTTTGCCCACGGGATGGGAAAAGTCGGCATCCATCTCAGTCACATACTCATAGGTGTGAGCCAGCGCCCACTTGAAGCCTTCGATGTAGGCCGTGCCCAGGCCCTGCTTGCCCGCCCGCTTGAGCAGGTGCAGCCGTTCGGGCCACTGCGGCATCATCGACTCGACGATAGCGGCAGTGCCATCGGGCGAATTGTCATCGACGATGAGCACATCAAACTGGTGCTCGGTCACCCCAAGCACGGCATTGATGATGTTACTGATGTTTTCCTTCTCGTTATAGGTAGGAATGATTACTAAACTGTCTGACTTCATCGGTGCTCAATCAAAATAAAGTAGAACTTCTAATATCAACAATTGTGTTGTCGCTGGTTGCGAAAACGCAAAGGTAGTACAAAAATTTGTGCAAATCGAGCACAATGCCAATTATTTTTTTTTGAGCATTGTCGAGATGCAGCCAAATTTATCTGAATTAATGAATAAACGCATCGAGCCGCAGGATATTACAATTTTCCTCTCTTTTTTTCTTTTTTTGTGACCCCTTGCACCAACCGAATCAGGGAATAATCAAAAAAAAGCGCCAAAAGATGCATAACACCAAGAAAAGCATTACCTTTGTAAGATTTTACAAAACGATCACAAGTTACAACCACTTGACAACAATATGCACGACACCAGCAAACAATACGATGAGGTGATAGACCAGTGCCGCGAGTTGTTCATCAACAAGATGAAGGACTACGGGCCCTCGTGGCGCATCCTGCGCCCCCGCTCGGTCACCGACCAGATCTTTATCAAGGCCAAACGCATCCGCACCCTGGAACTCAACGGCGAGAGCCTGGTGGGAGAAGACATCTGGCCCGAATTTATCGGCATCATCAACTATGGCATCATCGGCCTGATACAGTTGCGCCTAGGCTATAGCGACGTCGTCGACATCAGCAACGAGCGCGCCCTGGAACTGTATGACCAACTCATCCAGGCGACCAAAGACCTGATGATCGCCAAGAACACCGACTATGGCGAGGCCTGGCGCGACATGCGGATATCAAGTTATACCGACCTGATCCTCACCAAGATACAGCGCACCAAGGAGATAGAGAACCACAATGGTGCGACCCTTGTGAGCGAGGGCATCGATGCCAACTACCAAGACATGATCAACTACAGCGTGTTTGCCCTGATCAAGCACAACGAGGGCTGTCACGACGACTGCTGACCGTTGTCAATGACGGCGACCCGTCATTGAGCCATCCAGCAACCAATAACCAAGTATAGCAAAACCAATCAACGGAAATGACCATCACAGCATTCATAGGTGGGGTTAAAGGCGAGAAATGGTGCCAAATACTCACCCTGCTCATGCGGCTAACCATTGGCGGCGTGTTTATCTTTTCGGGATTTACCAAGGCTATCGACCCCTGGGGCACGTGCTATCGCGTGACCGACTATCTGGGCGCCATGGGACTGATCGGGTGGACAGGCACGGCGCAGTTCATCGCCGTGGCGCTGGCCGCCCTCGAGACCGTGCTGGGCGTTGTCATCGCCGTCGGAGCCTATCGCCGCAGCGCGCCCTGGCTGGCACTGGTGCTCATGCTGGTGATGACGCCACTGACTCTATGGCTGGCCATCAGCAATGCGGTGCCCGACTGCGGCTGCTTTGGCGACGCGGTGCACCTGAGCAACTGGGCCACCTTTGGCAAAAACGTGTTGCTACTGCTTGGCATCGGCTATCTGCTGATGTTTAACACCTCGCTGCGCGGCGTATACGGCCCTGCCGTCCAGTGGGTGGTGGTCGCATTGACGTTTGCCATGGTGATGGCCATTGCCTATTATGGCTACTACGTGCAGCCGCTCATCGACTATCGTCCCTACCCCGTGGGCACACGCCTGGTCACCACGCCGGCCACCGACGACAGCGACGAGGGCGAGGACGACTTTATCTTTGTCTACAGCAAGGATGGTCAGGAGCACGAGTTCACCATCGACAGTCTGCCCGACGAGGATGACGGCTGGCAATATGTGACCCGCTACCATGCGCGCCGTCCCCACGGCAAGGTCATTGAGCAGCACGGCGACGCGGAGGGTGGCATCGCCATCCTTGACGCTGACGGCAACGACATCAGCATCGACGTGCTGGGCGACAGCCATCACACACTACTGCTGCTGTTCCCCGACCTGCCCCATGTGGGTGTCGTCAACTCGTTTGCACTCAACGAACTCAACGATGCCGCCTTTGCCACTGGCACCGACGTCATCGGCCTCACGCCCGCCACAGCCCAAGAGATTGACTTGTGGCAAGACATCTCCATGGCCACCTACCCCATCTACAACATGGACGATAGCGAACTCAAGATGATTGCCCGCGGCAATCCCGCCGTGGTCTATCTTGAGGATGGCGTCATCGGCTGGAAACGCACCCTGTCGTCGCTCGATGGGGTGACGATGCCCGACCACTTCGGTGAACTGACCGACGACTACGACCCCGACGCCATCCTGACGGCGCTGATGCTGGCCTATCTGGCAGGAATGATCGCCCTGCTGATGATAAACCGCACCCACTTGGTGATCAAGCACCTGTTCTTCAGACAGAAGAAGGTCAACAACGATGCACCCACAACCTGAGACATCAACTCCCAGACATAAAACCCGATACAGACAAATGATACTTAAAGAAGGACAACCCATCGGTGAAAAATGGCACGTGGTGTACCTGATCAAGGAGAACCCCTATGCCGAGAGTTACCGCATCGAGGACGAGAGCGGCAACCCCTACTTCATGAAGATTTACCGTCTCAAGAACACGCCCGAAAAACTCATCCTGCCCGATGGTGATGTGGCCGAGATCGCCGCCTGCCGGCAATTGAACCACAAGAACATCGTCAGTTACATCGCCGACGGCGCCTATCAGGACGAGGCCGGCGAGTGCCGCTACCTGATAGCGACCTACTTCAGCGGCGAGTTGCTCAGCGAAATGCTGCATCGCGAGGGACGGCTCGACAAGGACACAGCAGTGAAGATATTTGTGGAGATGCTCGAAGGGCTGCAATACCTGCACGAGCGCCCCGGCGTGCTGCTGCACAACGACATCAACCCCACCAACGTCATGCTCAGCAGCAAGACTGGCGGCGTGGCCGAACTCATCGACATGGGGCACCTGTCGCCCTGCTTCATGGGCAACCCGCCGTTTGACACGGCCGATCTGGATCCGCGCTACGCCAGCGGGCAGTCCTTCCTGGGCAAATATGACGAGCGCAACGACGTGTTTGGCGCCGCTGCCGTGCTCTACACCATGCTCACCGGCAAGGCGCCCTGGGATGTGGAATTTGCCCCAGGCATGAGCCGTAAAGAGAAAATCCGCCTTGTGCAGAAGGCGCGCAGCGAGCAGGGCGAAATCAACGTCGACGACATCGAGGACGTGAACCTGCAGGCCGTAGTCGCCTGCGGCATGTCGCTAAGTTACACCGAGCGATACGAGACCATCGACGAGATGCTCGCCGATGTCCTGGCCGAGGATCAGAGCGAGATGGCCAAGGAGATACTCAACCGCCTTGCCAGCAAGCACCTGGAGGCATCGGCAAGCATCGATGACGATGAGTTGCCCAGCAGTTGGGGCAGCAGCAGTGACCGCTCACAGGCCGCCACCGAGACCAGCGCCGACGTCGAGATCAAGCGCGGCGGCGGAAACGGCTTTGCCGACATCGCCGGCATGGACGAGTTGAAGGAGATGCTGCGCAAGCGCGTGATCCTCATCCTCAAGGACAAGGAACTGGCCGAGAAATACCGCCTGACGCCACCCAATGGCATGCTGCTCTATGGTCCTCCGGGCTGCGGCAAGAGTTTCTTTGCCGAGAAGTTTGCCGAGGAGACCGGTTTCAACTTCATCATGGTCAAGGCCAGCGACCTGGGATCCATCTACATCCACGGCTCACAAGGCAAGATTGCCGACCTGTTTAAGAAGGCCGAGGAAAACGCGCCCACGGTGCTGTGCTTCGATGAGTTTGACGCCTTTGTGCCGAGTCGCTCGGGCGACAACATGGGCAGCAACCAGGCCGGTGAGGTCAACGAGTTCCTCTCCCAACTGAACAACTGCTCCAAGCGAGGCATCTTTGTCATCGCCACCAGCAATCGCCCCGACAAGGTCGATCCCGCCGTGCTGCGCACCGGCCGCATCGACAAGCAGGTGTATGTGCCCATGCCCGATGCCACGGCTCGCCGCCTGATGTTTGAACTCTACCTCAAGGACCGCCCCTGTGACGAGATCGACAGCGAGGTCCTCGCCCAGAAGGCCGACGGCTACGTGGCCAGCGACATCGCCTATGTCGTCAACGAGGCTGCCACCATCGCGGCATTCAACCACGAGAACATCACCCAGGACCTGCTGGTGAAGACCATCGAGGGCATCAAGCCGAGCATCAACAAGGAGTTGCTCAAGGAGTATGAAGAGATGCGCGACAAGATGGAAGGCATCTCCCGCACCAACGCCCTGCCCCGCGTGGGATTCAACACCAAGGATTAGCCATGGCGCCCTTCACCGCCCGCAGGACAACCGACAACAACAAACAAAACAATACCGCACAATATGGACTTGAACAAACTGATGATGGATTATCTTGCCGAAGAAGGCTTCCGTCCGCACGAGACCCCCTTCGGCATCGCGTTTAAGAAAGAAGGCATCAACTTCCTCTACTTCAAGGATGATGATGACGAACAGTACTTCAGGCTGATGATGCCGGCCATCTTTGTTGTCACCGAGGACAACGAGGACATGATCATGCGCGTCATGAACGACGTGAACGGCAACATCAAGGTGGTGAAACTCTACACCATGGGCATGGAGGACGAGAAGGGACAAACCGAGACCAGCGTGTGGGTCGCCTTTGAGATTCTGGCCGACTCCACACCCGAACTCAACGACATCGTGCCGCGAGCCATCTCGCTGCTGCAAGGGGCACGCATCGCCTTCCTGGCCAAACTCGAGGAACTGGCCGACCATTGATACAGGCCGCCAACGCCTTGATATCCTGATATAATAATTGAGGGTCACCCCTGAGCGGGCGGCCCTCAATCATTTATTATCGGCTATGCGATCGATCAGTTGCTGGTGAGCAGCATGTCGATCAAGGCGGTCACATCGCTGATGTTCACGTCATGGTTGCCATCCACGTCGGCACAGATGGGGCATCCGGCGCCTTCATTACCCAGCAGCATATCGATCAGGGCGGTCACGTCGCTGATGTTGATGCTGCCATCGTGGTCCACATCGCCCAACTGATAGTTGTGCTCGGGAGCATCGGTCAGGGTCACGGTCTCTACATTGCTGGCGGCCTTGGCGCCGTCGATGTAGTTGGCCTCTACATAATAGGTGTAGGTTGCGCCAGGGGTCAGGTTCTCGACCACATAGTACTGGTCGGTGATGCCGGTGATGATGCGGCTGTTGGCATCGCCTGTCTCGCTGGCGGCTTTGAACGGAGCCACCTCGCCACTGTAGACCTGGACACTGTTCAGGTACAAGCGCTTCTTGGCAGCAACGCAACTCAGGGTGATGTGCTGATCCTCGGCTGCGGTTACGCCATTGAGCACAACGGTGTAGTCGGCATCTTCGGTGGTCAGTGCGATGGTGTCGCTCACCTCGCCACACGATACGATGACCGAACTCTCGTCACTGCCATAACTCCTGGCATTGAACTTCACGGTCACGGTGCCATTGCTTCCACTCAGGTCAAGGGCGGGAGTGGTCAGGTAACCGACCTTCTTGTTAGAGCCCAACTTCAGGCCACCGCCAGCAGCCAGATACACGGCGCTACCGGTCCACCCAACGTTGTCGCAGCACTCGTCGAGGGTGCCATTGTCACCTTCGTCAATGTTGCCGTCGCTAGTGGGAACTTCCTCGCTGTAGAAGGTCTCGTTCAGCAGCAGGCCTGCGGGCTGGTCCTGCTTGATGTTGACATAGAGGGTGTAGTCCTTGACATATTGCTCGGGAGTGATGTCGAGCCAGTCGGCACGGAACGAACTGCTGGTCACATACTCCACATTGGCGGGCTGCATCTCAGGAGCCAGGGTTTCCATCGTTGAGGTGCCGCTGATGGTAACGGTCACATCCTCGGCGCCCTCGCTGCTCAAGGTGATGGTAGCGGTGTGCTCGCCCACGGTGGTGGGAGCATAGGTCACGGTCACGGTGGCACCCTCCTCGGCATCGGCCATGCTGATAGCCTCGGTGTCGATGCTGTACACGCCATTCTCATCGTTGAGCGTCAGGGTCACATTGCCCGTCAGGTTGGCGGCCAGCACGTCGAAGGTTGCGGTCACGGTCTCGCCGATGCCAGCGGTCATCGTCAAGGTCTCGGGATCAACGATCACCTCGGGAACAATCTCCTTAGTCAAGGCCACCTGCTCGACATTGGACTTGGCATTGGTGCCGTCGGTGTAGTTGGCGACCACATAGTAGGTATAGGTAGCGCCCGAGGTCAGATTCTCGACGGTGTAGATCTTGTCGGTGATACCGGTGATGACGCGGCTGTTGGCGTCGCCCGTCTCACTGGCCTCACGCAACAGGTTACCTCCGTTGTAGATGGCCACTTGGTGAACATACACACGCTTACCTGCAGCCGTGCAGGACAAGGTCACCTGCTGGCCTTCAGCAGCATTGACGCCAGCCAGGGTCACGGTATAGTCGGCAGCAGTGGCATCCAGTACGATGGTCTGGCTCACGTCGCCGCACGAAACGATCAGCGAACTGCCGTCGCTGCTATAGTAGTTGGCGTTGACGGTCACCACCAGGGTGCCGTTGTTCGCTGCCAGAGCCGGAGTGGTGATGTAGCCGCTCTTGGAACCGCTACCCAACTTAAAGCCTCCGGTTGCGGCCTCATAGGCGGCACTGCCCGTCCAGCCGGCATTGTCGCAGTAGTCGTCCATCGACTGGCCACGGTCATAGGTGCCGTCCTTGGTCACATCCACGCCGGCAAAGGTCTCGGTCAACAGGGCATCGCCCATGGCACCAGCCTTGTTGACATAGAGGGTGTAGTCCTTCACGTTCTGGGCGGGCGTTGCATCGGTCCAAGTGGCAGTAAACGAGGTAGTGCCCACGTTGGTGGCAGCAGCCATCACGGGAGCGGCGGTCTGCATGGTGGCAGTGCCCTTGAGGGTCACTGTAGCAGCCTTGGCGCCCTCGCTGGCCACGGTGATGGTGGCAGCGTGGCTACCCGCAGCAGTGGGGGCATAGGTTACGGTCACGGTTGCGCCCTCCTCGGCATCGGCGATGCTGAGGGTAGAGGGATTGATGCTGTACACCCCGTTCTCATCGTTGAGCGTCAGGGTCACATTGCCCGTCAGGTCGGCGGCCAGCACGTCGAAGGTTGCCGTAGCGGTCTCGCCAGCGTTGGCGGTCATCGTCAGGGTCTCGGGGTCAACAATCACCTCGGGAGTGGGCTGGAGGGTTCCGCCCAGAGTAACGGTCTTGACATTAGACTTCTTGGTGCTGCCATCGGTGTAGTTGGCTTCGACATAGAACTTGTAACTGCCGCCCTCGGTCAGGCCGCTCACGGTGTAGTTCTTGCTGGTGATGCCAGTGATGACACGGCTCTCGGCGTCGCCACTCTCGGTGGCTCTGAGCATGCTGCTGGCATCGCCGGTGACAATCTCGATATTGTCGATAAAGAAACGTTTCTTCTTGGCTGTGCAGGCAAACGTCACCTTCTGGCCAGCGGCTGCTTCAACGCCATTGAGCACCACGGTAAAGTCCGACATGACGCTATTCAGGGCCACGGTCTGTGTGGCGTTACCACACGAAACCACAACCGAACTGTTGTCACTGCTGTAGTACCTGCCACTGAACTTCACGGTGATAGTGCCTTTGCTATTGCTCATGTCCAGCGCGGGCGTGGTCAATGAGCCGGCATTACTGTTACTGCCCAACTTCAGGCTTCCACCTTCACCCACATACACATAAGCGCCCGTCCAGCCCTTATTGTCGCAGTAGTTGTCCAGGTTGTTAGCAATGTTGGCACTGCCGTCATAGTCACCATCGGCACCGGCAAAGGTCTCGGTCAACAGGGTCTCCTGGTTGGCATCGTATTGCTGCACATAGAGGGTGTAGTCCTCGACGTTTTCGCTAGCGGTCTGATCGGTCCAGGTAGCCTTGAACGAGGTGGTGCCTACGCCCGATGCATCGTTCATCACAGGGGCATAGGTCTGGAGCGTGCTCGTGGGATAAACGCCGATGATCATGTCCTGATAGTAGTTGAAGGTATAGCCGCTGCCCTTGAAGGCATCCAGGGCATAGTAGTTGTCATCGTAACCGCTCCAACCGAAGTTGACATGATACTTGTTGGTGCTGGCGTTGTAACCATCGACAACAAACTCGTGGCCACCGGCAGAATAATCGTTACCGCCATAGAGGATGGGACGGCCGGCCACAAGTTCAGCCTGCATCAAAGCATGCCATTCGGTAGCGCTGTGATCGTCGCGATACTTCACCGTAGCGTCGGTGCTGTAGCCGAACTTTACCATCGCATCGCGTGCATCCTCGGTGTAGGCGCCGCTGCCATCGGGCGAGTACATCATCTTCACGGCCTGGCCGCAGTAGCGCATCAGCCATGCCACAGCATTGGCCTGGGTGGTGTTGTAGTTCGTAGTGCTGTAGTTATCGAGCATGTTGTCCCAGTCCAGTGTGGTGCCCGGCAGAGCGGGAACGTTAAACTTGGGAGTTTCGGCAGTGGTGTAGGCGGGCAACGCGGGCAATTCGCTGGGGTATTTCCAGTAATACATGACCTGAGCCATCGCTGTGGCCACACAGCCCGTCATGCAGTATGAGCCGTTATACTTGGGGCACTGGTTGTAGTAGGGTTCTTCCTGATCCCATTGGCTGGTCATCAGTGTGGGGACAGTGGTTGCTGTGAGCATGGTCGACAGCGTCTGGCTGGGGTTCTCGACTTGAGCGTCGGGATTGGCGATGAGCCATTCCATCTGTTGCTTGTACTGGTTCAGCCACCAAGCCACGTTGACGGGCAGGTTGTTCACATCCATGCGGCCGCTGCCGTAGCCCAGGATTTCCTCGGCACGGTCATCACCGCTGACGATGATATAGCCCCCGCCATCGTAGTTGAACACATAGTAGTCGTTGGCCTTGGCATTGACGGCCGATTTCTCGGCATGTGTCAGTTTCAGGTTAGCGTTCGACGCCATCATCCTGGTACCAGGCAGGCGGTTCATGAACTGGATAGCCCGTGCTTGAGCGTCGCGGCTGTCCACATTGGCGGCTGTCATGGTGGCCACAGCGAGGGCCAGCATCACGAGCACCAATGATTGCATGTAGATGAATCGTTTCATTAAGTGATAGATTAATGTTGATATTATAAATACAGGTTAATTCTCCTAGTCATTGTCAACTGGCTGATGCAATATCACATCGATAACGGCATTGACATCGGCAATGTTGACCTCACCGTCGCCATTGACGTCCATGGCAGGCCCACCGGCACCCGTCAGGATGGCATCGATCAGGCTCTGGACATCGGCGATATTGACCTCGCCATCGCCGTTGACGTCTCCCGTGAGCGGCGCGGCGCGCATATACCAGAAACCGGCCTGCAGGACCGATTCATCGACCTGCATGGCGGTGATGGGCTTGTTCATGTAGCCGCCCGTATAGACGGTGGCTGCCGGCACGGAATAGTTGGTGAGGGAGTCGAGTTCACCCAGGGGCCACGGGTCGGTCGAGTTGGTACCGCCCGAGAGGCGTCCGTCGGCAGGTATCAGGGTCATGCGCTGATGGCTGGACACGTTGTTGGGCGTGTTGTTATACCAGATATCGGCGTCATAATCGACATGTATCACCAACAGGCCCTGACCTGGCAAAAATTCGTCCCACCCGGTCTTGGTGCGATACTCAATCAGGTAATACTCGTCGGGGTTGGCATCGTTAGTGACCTTGACAGCGGTGCCGTCGTCACTATTTAGGGGCGACAGGGTGTAATGCGTGTTCTCGACGGGATCGATCAGGTCCATCCAGCCCATGAAGTGGCGCTCATAGGACGTGTAGCCCGCGGGGCGGTGTCCGCCATTGAGGTAGCACCCATAGTCCATGATGTCCCACGTGTTCATGCCATAGCAGTAAGCGCCATTGGTCGCATAGAAGTCGGGCAAGCCCAGGCAGTGACCGAACTCGTGGCAGAAGGTGCCCACGCCATCGATGGTAGTGCTGTAGTCACCACCGCCTTCCAACTCGTTGAACACGGCATAGCGGTCGATGGTCACGCCGTCGAGGTCAAACGGCCCGGTGACACTGCAGCCCCAGTCATAGGACTCCTGCATATCCCACTGGCAGGGCCACACACTCTCGGGCACCTGGCTATAGGCCTGCGCCTCGCCCACGCCGGCATAGAGCACGACCACGACATCGACCACGCCGTCGCCATCGTTGTCATATTGCGAAAAATCCACCTCATCGTCCATGCCGATGCAGGCGTCATAGATCATTGTGCCTAAGCGCATATCCACCTCGGTGCCATGGACACGGGTGTTGGCGCCATAGTAGCCCCGCGACTCTGGCAGAAGCACGGGTCCCAGGATGTCGAACTGAGGGGTGAACTGCCCGCGGGACTGCGACTCGAAGTAGTGCAGGCAACTGTACTCCATCTGGTTGAACTGGTCCTCAAAGACAGGCACAGGGTCGGCGCTCAGAAACTTCACGTCGCTGTAATTGGCCAGAATAATGGGGATGCGGGGCGAGCCCACGGTGGGCACCTGGGGGTTGGTGTTCTCGGATTCGCGCTTGGGCGTGCGCCGCGGGGCAGCATCCTGTGTCATCTGCTCACGATAGGCGACGACAAAGGCCTGCTCCTCGATGCCACGATCGGCCCTATCATGGGCGATGACATTGCTCAGGTTGCCACCTGCCACATAGCAGTAGTCGCCCCGATCGTCGCGTGCCACCATCAAGCCATCGGTGGTCACCATCGAGCGGTGCAACTCGCCGCCTTGCATCACCAGGGTCACTGTCGACCCATCGCTCTGCCTGTGGGTAAAAGGCACCGGCTTGGCGGGAACGGCCATCATGATGCCATGGGCCATCGCCACGGTCAGTATCGCCGCAGCCAGTCGTTGAAACCTTGCCATTATTACTTATCGGATTGTTGGCGCTGTTCGGTCACATAGCGCTTCATGGCCTTCTTTAAGTCCAAGTCACTATCCACAGCCTGAAAATTGTCGATCTTCCACACGCCGTCTTCGTTAACCAGCATCACAGCCACAGGCTGCACCGTGTCGAGATTATGCAGATTGAACTGCACAGCGGCCTCATCGCTGGTGCTTGCCAGCACCTGGATGTCGCTGATCGACAGGTTGTGCCAGTCTTGGCCCATGATCCAGTAGTCGGCCTCCCAGAATCCCAGTTCGCCCTGATGGTACAGGCTATCGATCTGGTCGATCTCATGCACGAGGCTGTTCCACTCCTGGCTGCAATAGTTGGCGCACAAAGCCTGCTGGCGCTCATTGGCGTCCTGCATGTCGGGCTTATCCTGGTTGCGCAACGAGTCCATCTGGTTGTATAACCCGAACACATCGTCATAGATCTCTTGTACGCGCTGGGCCACTTGCTCGTTGACAGATGGCTCATTCACTGCGGTTTGTGTCTCTGCCGACACTCCCGATCCAGCCTGCTGCGTGCAACTCCATGCCAGAGCCGCAACCGCTACCAAATAGATCAATTTTCTCATCTTCTAACGCTTGATTTTCAGAAATTTTGGCAAAGGTAAGCATTTTTCCTTACCTTTGCAGTAGGATGTTGAAAATTGTTGCAATAATGTTGAGCGGAATGGCTGTCGGCTACCTGCTGAGAGGCAAGCGGCTAGCCTATGTGGGCACGGCAGTGACCGTACTCATCTGGGCCCTGCTGTTCGTGCTCGGTGTGGAGGCTGGTTCCAATCCACAGGTGATCCATGGCATCAGCGATCTGGGTCTGGAAGCCCTGTGGTTATCGCTGGCAGGCATCGCCGGCACGCTGCTGCTATCGTGGGCGCTGTGGCAATGGATCAAGCGCGGAAAGGAGAGAGACCGATGAGGGGCAGTCTGATCATCGTGGGCTTCTTTGTGCTGGGTATCGTGTGCGGCGTGATGCACTGGCTGCCCGACCTGAACGCATGGGGCAATGTGAGTTTCTGGACACTGTGCGCGCTACTCTTCTGCGTGGGAGTGACCGTGGGCAACAACACGGCGCTGCTCAAGAGTTTCCGCCAATTGGACCCGCGGCTGATGCTGCTGCCCCTGATGACCATCGTAGGCACCCTGTCGGCGACGGCTATCGCGGCGATGGCTCTGCCGGGCCGCAGCCTGACGGATTGCCTGGCGGTGGGCTCGGGCTTTGGCTATTACTCGCTGTCGAGCATCCTGATCACGCAATATCGTGGTCCCGAACTGGGCACGGTTGCTCTGCTGGCCAACATCATCCGCGAGGTCATCACCCTGCTGGGCGCGCCCCTGATGGTGAAATACTTCGGGCCGTTGGCGCCCATCTCGTCGGGCGGCGCCACCACCATGGACACCACCCTGCCCATCATCACCCGATGCAGCGGACAGGACTTTGTGATCGTGTCGCTGTTCCATGGGTTTCTGGTGGATTTCTCGGTGCCGTTTCTGGTGACGTTCTTCTCGACGGTCTAGGGGATGGACGGACTGGACGGGATGGACGGTGCTATCTATTAGTTGGCGCAGGCGTCGCGGGGGAATTGGTCGATCTGGCTCATGCGCTTCTTGATGGTGTTGTGCATCTTGCGCATCTTGGCACTGGGGTGACCGCTGTCGCGCTCGAGCGGATTGGGCAGCGACACGGCAATGTAAGCACTCTGTGATTTGGTCAGTCTGTCGGGCGTGGTGCCGAAGTTGATGCGCGCCACCGCGTCGGCGCCATAGATGCCGCGCCCCATCTCGATGGAGTTGAGATATACTTCCATGATGCGCTCCTTACCCCATATCTTCTCGATCAGAAAGGTAAAATAGGCTTCCAAGCCCTTGCGCAGCCATGAGCGGTGCTGCCACAGAAAGACGTTGCGTGCCGTCTGCTGACTGATGGTGCTGGCGCCACGCTGGCGTTTGCCCTTCTGCGCCTCGATCTGGGCCTTCTGTATCTGCTCCAGATCAAAGCCGCTGTGCTTCAGGAACAGGTTGTCCTCGCTGGCCATCACGGCTTGGGGCAGATTGTGGCTGATACGCTCCAGGGGCACCCAGTGGTGATTGATCTGCGGCGTATCGCCATCGATCACCGCCTCGACACAGCGTATGAGCATCAGGGGCGTCACATACACGGGGATATACTTGAAGATGACCACGGCCAGAATGGTCGAGGTGAAAAAGAAGATGAGTATGTTGCGCAACCAGCGGGTGAGGGTTTTCATCTGAGTTATCCGTTTTTAGTTGTTTGAGCGCAATCGGGGCATAAGCCCTTGAGCACGTAGTTGATGCTGTGTACCTGGAAGTTGCCCGGCAGGGAGACCAGGGGAACCTGGGTCGTCTGCAGGCAGAAGGTGCGGCCGCACTTCTTGCAATTGAAGTGGGCGTGCATGTGGTCGATGGTGCCGTCGTCCTCGCCACAATGGCAGTCGGGACTGCACACGGCATACTTGAACATGCCCGTGCCGTCGTCGATGGCATGGATGAGGTGATGTGTCAAGAACAAGGTGATGGTGCGGTAGATGGTGGATTTGTCCACGGTCTCCAACTCATCCTCCAGGCTCTGCAGCGAGAAGGCATCGTCATGTTCCATCATGGTGCGTAGCAGCAGGATGCGCATAGCCGTGGGCTTGACGCCGTGCTGTTCCAGCCGAGTGATATATTTGCTCTCGTCCTTCATGATTCTGGTTCTAACTCATTCAATCTGTCATTGCTTAATATCCTGGATTCTGCTCGCTGCCGCAAGCGGTGAGTGTCTCGCCAGGAATCGGGAACACCAGCGTGTAGCCCTTGACGTCGGCCTCGAGTTGCGGGCGATCGGTGTAGGAACGCGTAAACTGCCCGTATCGTATCAAGTCGTTGCGGCGCCATCCCTCCCAAGCCAGTTCGAGCATACGCTCCTCAAGCACAAGGTCGAGTGTGGCTGTGCGCGGCTCCATGTGGGCACGGTCCCTGACGCGGTTGAGCAATCCGTCGGCCTCGGCACCCGGGCGGCCGTCACGCAGCAGGGCCTCGCAGTGCATGAGCAGCACGTCGGCCAAGCGAAACAGCACCAGGTCGTTGCGGCGCAGTTGGCCGTCGCTCATCGCCGCCAGGTCGATCTCATACTTGTGCATACGCGCGCCGGCAGTCTTCTCCCAGGCGGTGTTGGACACATCCAGCGCCACCTGCATCGGGTAATAGACCAGTGGCGAGCCATCGTCGAGTGTCACTGGAGTGAACGACTTCTCGGCATATACCTCATCGACATAGTAGGTGAGTCCCAAGCGGTAATCGACATCGTCGGTGCCATAGCCAAAGGTCCGCATGGCCTCGATGGTGGCACATGGCCCGTTCTCGCCATTCAGCCCCAGGGCCGCGGCATGATTGTAGTGCAGCGATCGGAACTGCTGGGTGAAGCGGTTGGAGTAGTTGTAGATATCCATCGGGATGGTGAATATCAGTTCGGGCGACTCCTCATTGCTGATGCTGAAGTTATCGGCAAAGTCGTCGGCCAGCACATAGCCCGAAGCCTCGATCTTGCCGCAATAGGTCTCCACGGCCTGCCACGTGTTGAGGCGCTCGCCGTCAACCGGCCACATCATGGCAGCGCCATCGGGATGCTCGCCATCGGTCCAGTCATCGTCGGCATAGACCTCGGCATTGAGCAGCACCTTGGCCAGCAGGAACTGCACCACGGGGCGTGTCACGCGGCCATAATACTCACCCAGTTGGGAACTGCGCTCGTTGGTCAGATCATACTCCACGTCCTGCAACTCGCTCACGATGTGCTTGAAGGTGACCGAGCGTGGCTGCAACTGGATATCCTGCACTGCAGGGTTGGACGATGTGAACAGCGGCACTCGGCCATACAGGTCCATCGCATAGAAGAGGAACATCGCCCGCAGGGCACGAGCCTCGGCCCTCAAGAGGGTCACATCTTCGGTGGGATGAGCCGCAGCATACTCGCCGATGCGCTCTAGCGCACGGTTGCAGGCCAGCACTTCCTTGAACAGGTAATTCCAGGTGTCGCCTGTAAAGTCCACGTTGCCAAACCGATGCAGAAACAGATTCTGCCAGATGCCGCCGTCATACCAGTCGGCCCCACGCGTGGGGATGATGGCCTCGTCGGTGCTGAAGGTGTTCAAGTCCCACACGCCGCGTGCCGTGCCTTGCAATCCCTGTGAGTCGCTGCTGCCGCCGATGTTGCGATAGATGGCGCCCAGGGCATTCAAGCGCAAGTCGCTGAGCGTGCTGTAGGCCTCGTCGGCCGGCAGGCGGTCGGTAGGATCGTCCTCGAGAAACTTGTCACACGCCCCCAGCAGCAGAGACAGCGCCAGCAGCAGGCTATAAGATAGGATATGTCGGTTGATCATAATCATCAATGTTTAGAATGTGATGTTAACGCCCAGATAATAGGAACGGGTCACGGGATAGACATTTTTGTCATCGACACCGAGAGTGGGACCAACCGACGAACTGTTGATCATCGGTGTCAAGCCGGAGTAGCCCGTGATGGTGGCCAGGTGATCGACGGTGAATGCCAGGCGCAACTTACTGATGACGCGCCTAGCCTGCTCGCCCAGGGGCACATTCCAGCCCAGCGTGAGGTAGTCAATCTCCACATAGTCGCCGCGCTCGAGCCAGTAGTCGGTGGCCGTCTGATCCTGGATGTTGCGCTCAGGAGCCGCAGTCAGCACGTTATATCCGGGCAGGCTGTTCATGTTCATATAGGTCAGTGCCGTGCCGTTATAGATCTTGTGGCCAAAGGCGCCATTGATCTGAATGGCGACATCCCACTGCTTGAACCGGTAATTGATGTTGCTGCCGAGCAACACCTTGGGCATCGCCTGGCCGCACACGCGGCGGTCCTTACCATTGGCGATGTTGATGTCGCCCGAGCCGTCCAGGTCGGCGATGTCATACACATATCCGCCATTGCCATCGCTCTTGAGTCCCGTGCAATGCGGCAGATAGAACACGCCCAGCGGCTGCCCCACCATCTGATACACGATGTGGTTGTTGCCGCCGTGGAAGCCGGCACCGTTCAGGTTCACCAGATCCACCTCGCCCGGGGCCTCCAGCCAGTAGTCCTTATAGTAACCGCTGAGCGAGAGCAACTTGTTAGACTGATAGGCCACGTTGGCATTGATGTTCAACTCCATATCGCGCCTGGCGAGCGGGGTGAAGCCCATGGCCAATTCCACACCGCTGTTGCGCATCGAGCCCAGATTGTCGAGCAGTTTGTTGTAACTGAAGGGCGGCACTCCCACATTATAGAGGTAGAGCATATCGATGGTCTTGGCCGTATAGAAGTCGATCGAAGCGATGATGCGGTTGCCCATCAGCGCGGCGCTCAAGCCGGTGTTGAAACTGCACTTCACTTCCCACTTCAGGTCGGGATTGGCATTGAAGAGGGCATCGAGCGAGACAGCGAGATTCTGTCCCACGGGGACGACTCCAGCCGGAGTAAGCAGATTCTGGACCCTGTAACTGTCCACACCGCCCAGATTGCCCGCAAGGCCATAACCCGCGCTCCACTTCAGGTCATCTAGCCAGTCTACATCACGCAGAAAGGCCTCGTTGGCGATGTTCCACGAGGCAGACAGTGAAGGGAAATAGCCCCACTTGTTGCCGTGAGCAAACTTGGACGTGCCATCGGCACGCATGGTGGCCGTGAGCGAATAGCGCTTGCCGAAGTCATAGGACAGGCGCATCATGAACGACGCGATCGACGGCGCATTGCGGTAACTGCCCGTGCCGTCCCACAGGGTGACCGCACCCGACTGGATGGCGTCGATGCCGATGGCATTGCTCGAGAAGCCCGTCGTGGTAGTATAGAAACCCTGGTGAATGTCCCGCTCTATCTCCGCCAGGCCCATCACGTTGAGGTGATGCGGCCCCATCGTCTTGTCCCAGGTGAGTGTGGCGGTACCCAGCCACGACTCGGTCTTGGCACTGCTGCGGTAGCCCTTGCCGCCACTCCAGATGCTCGTGGGCAGGAACTGGGAGGTCTCCACCTCGTTGTGGCTATAGGCGCCAAACAGCGCCAGCGTCCAGTGGGGCGTGAGGTCAAAGGTGAGTTTGGCATGGGTGCTCAAGTGGGTCGTCTTGCCCTGAGTGCGGCTGTCCATCAGCGCCATGGGATGATTGATCTGGTTGGCATAGGTGAAGCCATCCCAGCCCCCGCCGCTATTGCGTGCGGTGCCAAAAGTGGGGTTCCACGCTTGGGCCGAATAGAAGGTCTTCTGCACATCATAGACGGCGGTGAGGTCCTTCTGCACATTGCCAAACATGCCCACCTCGATGGTCAGCAGGTTGCCGAACATGCGCTGGTGCATGTTCATGCTGCTGGTGAGGTTGCGCATCCTGTCGTGCAAGATGACGCCCTCGTGGTCCATATAGCCCAGCGACACACGATAGTCCGACCGATCGCCGCCGCCCATAAAGGCGACATGATGGTCCTGCAGAAAGGCGGTCTGCTGGATGGCCTGCTGCCAATTGGTGTCATAGCCCTTGTCGATGAGCATGTCGCCCACCCCTTTGACACTGGCCCTATAGCCAGCGGCATCGAGCATATTCAGATTCCTGACCACACTGGTAAAGCCCACACTGCCGTTGTAGGTAATGGTAGCACGGTGAGCGGCGCCCTTCTTAGTCACCACCTCGATCACACCCGAGGCGCCACGCGAGCCATACTGCGCGGTCTCGCTGGCATCCTTGAGCACGGTAAAACTCTGGATATCCGACGGATAGATCGACGACAAGGTGTTCAAGTCGCCAAACACGCCATCGATGATGATCAGGGGATCGTTACCGCCAGTGACCGACGTCGTGCCACGCACTCGCACGGCATTCATCGCTGCGGCGCCGTTATTACTCTTCTGGATGGTCACACCGGCCACACGGCCATTGATGGCCTCCAGCGGATTGGTCACCTGCTGCTGGCTCACCTGATCGGCAGTCACCACAGCAGGCGACAAGGCGCGGGTAAGGCTATCGGTCGAGGCGACGCTTTGGGCCAGTGCGGACAGTGACAGCGCCGTGAGAGCCACGGCGAAAACGGGTCGCAGGGTGAGGCGTATCGGCATCATGATCAGGGATTTAATTTGATTTCAAACAACGAGAAGTTGACCTTGCCATAGACACGCTGCTGCGAGAAGTGGGGCAAGGCGCTGAAGTCGTGCTCGCGCGGATGCTCCATGATGAAGAGCGTGCCGTCATGCACCAGGCGCGAGTCGAGAATCAACGACGGAATCTCGCCGAAGCGCGGCAAATCATAAGGCGGGTCGGCAAAGATGATGTCATACGACTGGCGGCAGGTGGCTACAAACTTGAACACGTCGCCACGCACCAGCGTCAGGTTAGGATCGTCCAACTGCGATTGCACCCGCTTGATGAAGTCGGCCTGGGTGCGGGCCTTCTCGATAGCGGTGACATGGGCGCATCCGCGGGAGAGGAACTCAAAACTCATCGCTCCGGTTCCGGCAAACAGGTCCAGCACAGTCTTGTCCTCAAGGTCAACGATGTTGCCCAGGACGTTGAACAGATTCTCGCGCGCCATATCGGTTGTCGGGCGCGCGGTGATGTTGGTGGGCACGTCAAAGCGCCGACGGCCATATTTTCCGCTGATTATTCGCATAGGGCAAGCAACACTAGTTCCAATGGCGCCTGCACCGCATTGTGCCCCAACTGCATGGCGGCAGCGGGATAGGCGGCAGGCATCACATACTTCACATACTTTCTCAGTTCTTCACTCATGGTCGACCGCAACGCGCCATCGCCCATCAACTGCAGTTCATCGGTCAACTGATCCAGACCGTGGCTACGCCATGCGTTCAGGGCAAAGTAGGCCGCATCCTGCGTGCTGGCAAAGGGATAACTGTTGGCGCACTGGATCTCGCCGCCACGATAGATGGCCATGTCCATCATGCCATCGCGCATGTTCAGGAACATCCTCGCGATGTCATCGCCACGGTTGAGCGACTGGAAGTAGTCACACAACGGGTGCAGGTGATGATAGACCAGGGGATAGTTGAACGTGCGGCCCAGAAACGCCTGCATGCCGCGGGGCATGATGTAGGCCACCTTGATGCCGCAAGCCGTTGCACACACGGCGGTCTCGCCGTCGTCGCCTATATAGGCCGTGCCCAGCAGGGCCTTGCAGTCCTCGTCGCTGGTGGCGGGCGGCAGCAGCAAGAAGTGGCTGGATCGCACGACGACCCTCACGCGGCGGTACTCGCCCAGCAGCACGGGAGTGTTATAGACGGCATCCTCAAGGCCCTGCAGGGAATCGTCGGTCAGCGCCACCTCACCCGTAATGAGCGAATTGGCAACCGTCGGGGTATACAGGATGTAACTGACTCGCCTGTCGTCGAGCAGGACGAGCAGTTCCCACACCTCGGGATGCTGGATGTTGATATTCTGATTTCCTTCCATTAACCTGCAAAATTACAAAAATCTCTACACAAACTCCAAAAAAATCGGGCTACTGTTGCTCGAGAGCGACAAAAATGCCTATCTTTGCGCAACAAGAGTTACTTGCCAGTACGATATGTCTCACATTAAACCAGTAACCAAAAGGGTCATTTTCGGCCTATGCAGTGCTTTCGCACTGCTGATTGCTCTCTCATGTGGCTCCGACAAGGGCGAGGACGGGCCGAATGCTATATTCTTGGACGACATCGGCATCAACATCGACCGCCAACTGCTGCTGGGCGACACACTATGTCTGCCCGATGTGTATTGCGGCGACCCCAAGCAGACTGCCGACGACTTTAAGGGGCTAAAAATCAACCAAGAGCAATACGATGCGCTGATCGCGCCCGTGGGCAACGGCATCCCTGACGCCATGAGCAACTGGATGCTGCTGGGTGTGCGCTTTCTGGAAGGTGACATCACCCTGGCGGCCTTCTATGCCGGCAGCGGACTGGGCTACAGTGTGGACCTGATCACCTATGATAAGCAGGGGCACTTCCTGGATGCCATCAACACCCGCGAGCAGCACCTGGTGTGGCGCATCAACCAGACGGACCCCGACGACGGCGACTCGTTTGCCATCGACAGCCACATCACTCTGGAACCTGACGGACTGACGCTGCACCGCGTGATGAAGCGTTGCGACATGGACTATCAGCACGACCTCAAGGGCGCGCCGCGGTGGCAGCAAGCGTGGCAACAGACCTACCGGATCAATGCCAAAGGCCACTTTGTGCTGCAAGGCCAGCAAATCACCCAGGAGCAGGGTCCCATCGACCGCTATGCCACCATGGACTTCATGACGTGGGACATGCTTGTGTGCTCACTCTATGACACCGATGTGATGGACACTTGGAACGACTATGCCGCCAGGGTTGACACGGTCTACGGACCCGACTATGAGTTCAACCCGTTTCCCGTGGATGTGAATCAACTCTACAAGATGAACCCGCAGCGGTTCCTGTCGTGGCTCTCAAGACCCGACAATCGGCATTGCAACCTGCTGAAATACTTCAAGTTAAAAAAAGAAGACCGTCCGGCCATGCTCAAAGAGGTCGCCCATGTCACCGATGCCGACGCCCGCCGCTGGCTCACGTCGCTAGTCAACACGTGGGACGACACCCCGCTGACCCAACACCTGTAGATCAGGGTCCACATCGAAATCAGCCACCCAGCAACTTAACGATACACATTTCTAGCAACATGAGATCCATCATCACCCTCGCCGCCACACTCCTGATCGCGGGATGCAACAGCATCCACTCCAATAGCCAGATCAGCACCCTGCCCGACACCCTGCAAGTGGGGCACAGCATACTGAGCCGTGATACGGCACAAGCCGCTTCCTACCCGGTTCTCACCGCCGCGCAATGCCGTGAACTCGCCGATCAGACAGGCTATACCGTGCCCGACAGTTCCCGTCTCATCGGCATGCGCCACTTCAATGACGAAATCACCATAGCCGCCTACCAGATTCCAACAGGCGAGAATCCCAACCAGTTCAAGGTCTACCTGGTGGCCCACGTGGGCACTGTGGCCGAGGTCAGCAAGGGGCACTTGAGCCGTGACATTCATCTCTGGGACAATCTCGACCTGGGCGAGTTCCACACCAGCGAGTATCAAGGCCAGCCACGCTTTGGCGGCAACCGGTTCTACACCACCGACGCCGAGTTGCGCTTTGACGGCAATGACCGCTTCACCGTGCATCGCGTGATGACCCTCACCAGCCTCTACCTCAAGGACCACCGCCTCACCCAGCAGTGGCGCGTCGAGTGGGACAACCACTACCGCCTCACCGAGGAAGGCCGCTTCTACTACGAGGGCCAGCAGGAGACCCTCCGCACCCCCGCCGACCTCGACGATCCCGTCATCGACGACTATCAATCCCGCGACCGCCAAGACCTCCAATAGCCGCGGTCCCGCCGGACAAACGCTTGCACGGATGGGAATAAAACACTACCTTTGCAATCAGTAACTAAATCGACTAGATAATTATGGCAACAGTTGACGACAAGAAAATCATCTTCTCGATGGTGGGCGTGAGCAAAACCATCCAGCAGAACCAGAAACAAATCCTCAAGAACATCTACCTCTCCTTCTACTATGGCGCCAAGATCGGCATCATCGGCTTGAACGGCGCCGGTAAATCCACCCTGATGAAGATCATCGCCGGTCTGGAGACACAATACCAGGGCCAGGTGGTGTTTGCCCCTGGCTACTCGGTGGGCTACCTGCCTCAGGACCCGCAACTGGACCCGACCAAGACGGTCAAGGAAGTGGTCCAAGAGGGTGTGCAGCACGTGGTGGACACACTCAAGGAGTTTGAGGACATCAACCTCAAGTTCGGCCTGCCTGAGTACTACGAGGATCCAGAGAAGATGGACAAACTGTTTGCCCGACAGGCCGAGTTGCAAGACATCATCGATGCTACCGACGCCTGGAACCTCGACAATCGGCTGGAACGCGCGATGGACGCCCTGCGCTGCCCCGAGGGTGACCAACTGACCGAGCACCTGAGCGGTGGTGAGCGACGCCGCGTGGCCTTGTGCCACCTGCTGTTGCAGAAACCCGACGTGCTGCTGCTCGATGAGCCCACCAACCACCTCGACGCTGAGTCGATCGACTGGCTGGAGCAGCACCTGCAGCAATACGAGGGCACCGTGATCGCCGTGACCCACGACCGCTACTTCCTCGACAACGTGGCAGGATGGATCCTGGAGTTGGACCGCGGCGAGGGCATCCCCTGGAAGGGCAACTACAGCAGTTGGCTCGAACAGAAGACCCAGCGCCTGGCTCAGGAAGAAAAGACCGAGAGCAAGCGACAGAAGACCCTGCAACGCGAGTTGGAATGGGTGCGCATGGCACCCAAGGCCCGCCAGGCCAAGGGCAAAGCGCGCTTGAACAGTTACGACAAACTGCTCAACGAGACCGTCAAGGAGAAGGAAGAGAAACTCGAGATCTTCATTCCCAACGGTCCCCGCTTGGGCAACAAGGTGATCGAGGCCCAGCATGTGGCCAAGGCCTTTGGCGACAAACTGCTGTTTGACGACCTGAACTTCATGCTGCCGCCCAACGGCATCGTGGGCGTGATTGGTCCCAACGGCGCCGGCAAGACGACCCTATTCCGCCTGATCATGGGTCTGGAGAAACCCGACAGCGGCACCTTTGAGGTCGGCGAGACGGTCAAGGCGGTCTATGTCGACCAGCAGCACACGAGCATCGACCCGGACAAGACGGTCTATGAGGTGATCTCGGGTGGCGTGGAACTGCTGCGCATGGGCGGTCGCGACGTCAACGCCCGCGCCTATCTGTCGCGCTTCAACTTCAGCGGCGTGGACCAGCAGAAGAAGTGCGGCGTGCTCTCGGGTGGTGAGCGCAACCGCCTGCAACTGGCATTGGCACTGAAGGAGGAGGGCAACGTGCTCTTGCTCGATGAGCCCACCAACGACATCGACGTGAACACCCTGCGCGCCCTGGAGGAAGGTCTCGAGGACTTTGCCGGCTGTGCTGTGGTCATCAGCCACGACCGCTGGTTCCTGGACCGCATCTGCACCCACATCCTGGCCTTTGAGGGCGACAGCAACGTGTTCTTCTTCGAGGGCAGTTACAGCGAGTATGAGCAGAACAAACTCAAGCGTCTGGGCAAGGAAGAGCCCACCCGCGTGCGCTATCGCAAACTCGACAACTAAGCAGAGGTGACCTCGTCCGTGCCTGCGCTTGGACAGCCGGTTCTCTCTTAGGAAGACAATCCATACAATAAAAACAAGGGCAATCGCGTTGATGCGTTTGTCAACAACTAACAACTGCGATATGAGACATCTTATATTAATCTTTCTGGCTCTGGCCATCGTATCGTGCACGGGCAAGTGGAGCCACGGCGACCAGATCAACAATGGCCACGACTTCCTGTGCAGTGCCGGCATCTGTGATGACTCGCTCATGTCCAGCGACAAGGAATTCCGCTATGACAACGACGGCGAGAAACTGCCTCACCGCATCCTCGACCTGGCCACCTGCCAGGCCATCGGGCTCGACCAGGTAATGCATGTGGACACCAACACGACCATCGTGCGTGTGTGGAACGTGCTTGATTATCCCGACAAGGGCATCACCCTGCTCATGGGACAGACCTCCTACAGCGACACGCGCACCTGCTGGCTGGCCACCTACGGCAAGGACGGCATGATTGACTTCATGCGGCTGGGCGAGTGTGGAGGCATGAACCTCTCCTACTGGGACGACATCGACGAGCACACCCGCCACGTGGGCATCGACTCGATGCGCATGGTCTTGCCCGACAAGTGGGGCAAGCCCATCAACGTGAGCCGCTGGATCTCATTCAATGAGCAGCGCGATGGCATGGAGACCGACTCGACGTTGTGGTTTATCGACCATGAGGTACCCGTAACCATCGGCGGAGACGGTCGTTTCGCACTGGGCAAGATTGGCGTGGTCTATAGCACCGACACCACCCTGCTCACCTCATTCTGGCGCAACAAGCGCGCGCTCGAAGTGCTGTCGTGGACCCCGCTGAGCGATACCACCTTCTGCGACAAAGTGAACAATTTCCTGGAATCGGCCCGCGGTAGCATCACCGACCCGGCCTTGCTGCTGGGCGACTTCCACATGCTGGTGACCAATCGTCTCTACTGCGACACCCAGGGCATGATGCAATGGTGCCTGGAGCACCCCGACGCCCAGTTGACCCAGGGCTTGAAAAAGACTCTGAGCGATATCAACCCCGAGTGGATTTTGGGCGAACTCAACAGGATCAAGGATCCCAAGATCCTAGCCCGCAGCAAGCAACTCCTGGGCTTGAAGTAAACGCCCTACGTTTCGTAGGGCAGATAACTTGCTCACTGGTTAGAGATTAGAGAAGCACAATAAATACTATTGGTGTCCGGGGAAAAATCGCCAAGGGTGCATAAACACATTGAAATCAATGCTTTTTGGCGGCCTTATGCGAGGGGGCTTGCTATGTCAGGCGGGCAGGTCGAATGACCTGCACAAGGCCAGCGGCCTTGAAAACTTGTTCAAACCGAACGCCATGAAGCTTGCTTCGATGGCTCTTCGATGGCTGAGGTGCAGCCAAGTTTATGTAATTACAACAACCCCAGGGCGCACTGGCCGAAGGTCAGTGAGGCCTGGGGACTGGCACCCATATCAATATGGGCCCTGAAAGGGGCCACTAAGTATAAAAGGCACGACATAGTCAAATCACTTGATGCTGAACTATTGGCCCTCTTCGAGGCCCGATTCGGTTCTTGCTCGCTTTCCCCAGGCCGCACGAGGTCTCCGACCTGTGCGCCCTGGGGTTGCCTCAAGTCAAGGCCGCTGGCCTTGTGCAGGCCTCCTGTCCTGCTAAACTTTCCCGGACAATAATAAATAAATACAAATGGCTAGCCATCAGGCCGCCTGTATTTATTGTGCCTCTTGTCTTCTGCTTGTTATCTTGATGTTACCGCTGTCTTCTCTCATGCTGCTTCATGAACTCTTCCCGATTAGTCAAGAATTGCTGATATAATGCGCTGAGGCTTCCGTCTTGAAAATCTTCCTCGTGCAGACACACCCTGCCTTCAAAAAACTCATGGCAGGTCAGCCACTTTGAGAACGCCTTCAACTCCTCGCCATACCGGGCCTCAAATTCATCACACACCCGCTGCAACGAGTCCTCGTCTTCACCCTCCCACTCGATTTGCACCTTGCGGGATGAAAGATACTGATAATACCACTTCTCCGAATCCTTATTATAGGTCGTGACATTGTGCGACACTAACTCAAACAGGTCATCAGGATAGTCTTGCCTGAAACTGATAGTCAACTCTCGCAACTGGGGCATCAATGCGATGAGGCTGTCAGGACGGTTATGAACCACAGCAGCGCAGCACTGATCCATGAGTGTGACCAAATCCTCACAACGGTCGTTGGGACTCCAGCACCCGGCCGCATCGCCATGCGCCTCCAGGTGATAGGACACACCATCAAAGCCAAGTCGCCTGAAAAGATAGGACGAGGTCTCGACTGCCGATTCCACCAGCGTCTCCATCATCCGCATCACGCTGTCAGGCACCTGCATCTGGTAAATATACACCTTGGCAGGATTATATTTGACCATGCGGCTCTTGTCTAAATTGTGAATGTTTGCATAGTACAGATTTTCCTTTGCCCAGGTGCAGGTCAGCACATGGCTATCTCGGTTACCTGTCAAGGCGTATTCCCCGGTGAAAGACGGCCGCGTCATATAGATGAACGACGGGTAATTGCCATAGCCGTCCAACTGGCCATGCAGCAGGTAATCCTTCACAATCGCCATATATCCATCGTTACCGCCAGCATCTTCAATCTTTGCCGTAGGCACCAACCTGCTCTGCCCCATCACGCTCATCACTGCAAGCATCAAAGCCAGAAATAAACAATAACGTCTCATCTTCACCTCCATTCTTAAATACACTGTGCAAAAGTAGTGGCAAAAACTGAAATTTCAATACTATTACCAGCATTTTCTGGCACCATGAGAATGACACGGCTGCGTAGTGATGCCTATCACACGTCGGCGGCGTGGAGCAGCGAGGCGATGGTCTGCCACAGCACGGTGAGCGTGACCACACCCATCGTGGCGTTATAGAGCAAGTCTCGCACAGTGATGGCACCCCAGTCCTGGCCACGCCACATCATCAGCCAGCACACGACGCAAGCCACCAGAGCGATGGCATAGACGACCGTAGTGGCCCACGAGCCACGAGGCCTGCGCTCGGGTAATTTGTTGAGCACACGGCGGGTAAACCAGGGGTTCTCCCCAGGGTCATGAGCGCCCTGCTTGAGCACTTGTGCCAGTTTATTGTCTTCAATATCGTTCATAGTCCTTTGTATTCTTACCGTGCTTTGCACGGGAAATTAAACAAATTATTATTAAGATTTTCTTTTCATTTCCCGCCCGCCAGGGCAGTGGATATCAATTCAATGGCATCATGTGTCTATCAGTGCCTTCATCTTGCCCTTGGCGCGGTAGATCAGTGACTTGACCGAGCCTTCAGGCATCTGCATGATCTTGGCGACCTGCTTGAGCGGCTGGTCCTCGATATAGAACAGCGTCACGGCCACACGCTCGGTGTCGCCCAATGCAGCCAGCGCCCGCTGCACCGTCATCGAGGCGTCGATGGCATCGCTCGCTGCTGTGCTGGCCTCGGCCATGCGTGTGATGTCCTCGACATGCTCCTCCTGATGATGGCGGGTATGGTTATAGAACTGGTTGTAGGCGATGCGGTACAACCAGGTGCTGAACGAGGACAGCCCCTTAAAGCCACGGATGCCCACATAGGCCTTGATGAATGTCTCCTGCGCCAGGTCGTCGGTCAGCATCTCATCGCCCGCGGTCAGGTTCAGCAGGAACCGGCGCACGCGCGGCTGATAGGCCTCGACGAGCCTGCCGAATGCGTCCCGGTTGTCGGCCAGGGCGCATTGCGACAGCAGTCTTATTTCATCTAACTTTGAGAGCATATCTGGAGGGATGTGCGCCATCGGCGCAATGGATATATGGGCTGAGGGATGAGGGGATCAATCGGTCTGATAGGGGTCATCGTTGTTATACACCGGGTCGTTGCCAAAGGCTGGCGGCACAGGGATGCCCTCTCGCATGGGCTCGCGGGGCTGTCTCTGCTGGGCGCGCTTCCAGGCCTCCTGCAGCGCCTTCTGCTCCTTGTAGAGGATAAAGCCCTTGCACACGCCCACAATCACCAGGGCCAGGCCGATGGGCCAGAACGGATTCTCAGCATCGCCAATCGCTATAGAGAAGAGTATCAGCATCGTTCCCCAGCCAATCCACTTGACGGCAGGCGTCAGGGCGCGCCAATTGACCATATTGGCCATGACAACGGGATTGTCGGCAGTCTGGCCCTGAATGGGAGTGCCTACGGGCACCCCGCTCTGCTGCGGGGCAGAGGTGGACACCGGAGCCGAGTGAACCACGGGCTGCGGCACATAGATGGCGCTGTGCTTGACGTCGGTGAGCGAGAGTTCGTTGAGGGGGTAATTGTTCTCGATGGCCTTCTCGATGACGCGGTACTTGTTGCGGCGGTTCAGGAAGCGGAAGAACAGCACCAGCAGCACCAGGGCCAACAGACCCGCAATCGATGCACAGGCAATCACCTGGGAAGTCACTGCCCACTGGCCGCTGATGACCTTGATGTCGTCGGGCGTGAGTTCTCCCTTGCGGCCTGCAATCTCCACGGTTGTGCCAGCGCCCCCGGTGAGCGTATCGTCGAGAGCCTCGTTAATCTTTTTGTTCACCTTCTGCAGGTCCAGGCCGCTGATGGTCACGGCATCCTTGCCGTCGGTCACTACGATCGAGTCACCCTTTTGTGCCACATGGGGCTTGCTGGCAGGCGTGGCCTTGATAGCCGGGCCTGCGGTGGCGGCCAGCGCCATCATCAGCATCAGTGCGAGTGTTAGAATCGTCTTCTTCATTGTCTTATCATTTTATTTGTTATTGTTATTAGTTATTTAAGCAGCGTTGCAATCCGCTTTCATGCATTAGATGCAACAACCCCTCAAAAAAGTTTCACAAAGATGAAAAAAATTTTGGAAATAATCCTTAATTTTGTGGCTAATAACCAAATAAATATTTTCCGACCTCTTAAATAACAACTATTATGAAGAAAAAAATCATCCTGCTGCTCTTCGCCATTGCCGTGACAGCAAGCATAGGCGCCCAAGCCGCCGAGGCCCAGAAGCGTGAGATGCGCGCCGCATGGATCGCTACCGTCTATCGCATCGACTGGCCCACGAGCGTCAACAACGCCTCGGCCCAGAAGGCCGAACTCGACGCCTATCTCGATCGATTCCAAGCCCAGCACTTCAATGCCGTCTTCTTGCAGGTGCGCACGATGTGCGACGCCTTCTACAAGTCGAGTTACGAACCGTGGTCGAGTTATCTGACGGGCACACGCGGCAAGGACCCGGGCTACGACCCGCTGGCCTATGCCGTGGAGCAGTGCCATGCGCGCGGCATCCAGTGCCATGCCTGGATCAACCCTTATCGATGGAGCACCGGCAGCAACTGGAACACGGCACAGGATCAGGCCCTGCAACAGTCGGGCATGCTGCTGGCCTACAACAACGGCAGCAACACCTACACCATCCTTAACCCAGGACTGCCAGCCACGCGCGAGCGCATCGTCAATGTCATCCGCGAGATCATCACCAACTATGATGTCGACGGCATCATCTTTGACGACTATTTCTATCCCGAGGGCATCCCCACCAACAGCAATGCCGATGACTATGACCTGTGGAACGACTCGGGAGTGGACATGACCTTTGCCGACTGGCGCCGCAACAACGTGAACATGATGGTGGCCGACGTGTATAACATGATACAGGAGGTGAAACCCGAGGTGCGTTTCGGCATCAGCCCGGCAGGTGTAGCCGGCACACGCAGCACATCGGCCTCGCAGCATGGCGTCACGCCGTGCCCCACGGGCAGCGACTGGCAGTACAACGGCATCTTCAGCGACCCGCTGGCCTGGCTCGAGCAGGGCACCATCGACTACATCTCACCCCAGTTATACTGGAAGACGACCCACTCGACCAATCCCTTCGGCCCATTGACCCAATGGTGGAGTTACATCGCCAAGCACTTTGGCCGTCACCACTATGCCAGCCACAGCATCTCGTTTCTGGCCTCACAGAGCAACACAGCCAGTGACTGGGCCGAGGTAGAACAGCAGGTGAACTATTCCCGCCAGTATACCGAGGACAATGCCCCCGGTGCCGTGATGTACTCGGCCCGCAACGTGAGTGGGCCTGGCGCCAGCGGACTGGGCAATTACCTGCTCGAAGGTGTCTTTCAGCACCCCGCCATCATCCCCGCGGTGACGTGGAAGCAGTCACCCGGCTTCAGTGCCCCCACGGGGTTGGCCCGTGACGGCAACACCCTCGTCTGGGACACGCAGGATGGCACCTTAGTGAAGTATTCGGTCTATGCCGTGCCCTCGGGCCTCACGATGGACGATGTGGCCAGCCCCGTCTATGGCGGCATCAGGAGTGACTATCTGCTCGGCGTGACCTACCGGCCCACCTACACCCTGCCCGATGGGTATCTGAGCGACTGCTGGTATGCCGTGTGTGTCATCGACGGCTATGGCAACGAGAGCGAACCCGCTTGCATCCAAGCGCCTGTCACTCCAGTCGATCCCTATCAGCCCACCCCTGTCACTTACAGCATCGCCAAGGTGTGGGAGATCAGCGACGTGTCATTCCTGCCCGTCGCCGACACACGGCAAGGATTCGGCATGAACGGCAAGTTCTATGTTAACGACAAAGCCACCGAGACCATCTATGAGATTGGCCCCGACGGTCCGACAGGAACCACCTACGAGGGAGGGAGCAACGTGGGATTCAGCCGCGACCAGGCAGGCAACCTGGTGGTCAGCGACGCCGTGTTCCCCAACGCATGGGCGGGCAACCCCGTCATCAAGGTCATCAATCCCATCACGGGCGATGTCGTGACCCACACGCTGCCCGCTGATGTCGTCAACTTTGGCCGCAGCGACAACATGGGCTTTGCCCGCGGCAACCTGCTGTACGAGGGCGAACTCTACCTGGTGGGTGCGGGCAGCGGCACCACCATCAGCCGCATCGCCATCAGCGGCGGCGAGGTGGACGAGGCTGGCTCTTACCTGGCTAACTGCGATGGTGTGAGCCCCAACAGCGGCGCGGTGCTCAACTATTACACCGACGCCAGCGGCGAACCAGCCGTGCTCTACGTCAACCGCTCGAGCGCGGTTGTCAAGATGCGGTATGATGGCGACGACTTTGTCGGGACAACGGTTTCCTTGCCTGGCAAGGGCAATTGCAATGGTGCGTTCCCCTTTGTATGGAACGGTACCGACTATCTTCTCTACCCAACCGTGAACAATTACCGCGATGGCTTTGCCGTGGCTGAGCCAAATGCCGCAGAGCCCATCGTCGATGTGCCCCAGACAGCCACAACCGACGCCAACACCTACCAGGCCGACTGGCTCAATGCCGAGGTCATCGACTCGCGCCATGTGGCCATCTACCAGTATTATCCTGGCGGTCACCTCACCCTGTGGCGGCTCACCAAGCAGGGCGGCATCCTGCGCGGCGACGTGAATGAAGACGGCGCCATCAATATATCTGACGTGACGGCCTTGATCGACTATCTGCTGAGCGGCAGCACCGACGGCATCAACCTCGACAATACCGACTGCAACGCTGACAGCGCCATCAACATCAGCGACGTCACCGCACTGATCGACTTCCTGCTAAGCGGCTCCTGGCCAGAATAACACCGCCACTGACAAGTAAAAACGACCTCATCCTCCCTGCCTCACTGAAGCAGGGAGGATGTATCTTGCATCGACATCGTTTTAAAGGATCAGCGGAAAATGAGTGGGGGGAGCAAACAGAGGGTGTTGCAACGCTTGCTGCAGGTCGACGACCTGCTTGGCCACACGACATTCACCACAGCGCAATGGCGTGTCCCATGGAGGAAAACAGGAGCCAAAAAGTTGTTCAAGTTGTAAGAGTTATCTTTATTTCATTGTAGCACAACAATTTGCATTTCTTGTATTTGTTATTTGTTTTCTTACCATTAGGCGCAAAAGCGTTGTTGATAAAGCGTTGTTGTTGCCATGCGACTCAAAAAGTTGGCACGCAATTTGCCTGTGTGGGTTTTGAGTATTACCTTTGCACGTTAAAACAAAAAAAATTAGACATTAAGTAATGAAGATTATCAGCAAGGTAGATGAGTTGCGCGAAGCCGTTCAGGCCTTTCGCCAGGCAGGTAAGTCAATAGGTTTGGTGCCCACGATGGGTGCCCTGCACGAGGGCCACAAGTCGCTTGTGGAGCGTGCCCGCAACGAGAATGATGCCGTAGTGGTGAGCGTATTCCTCAACCCCACCCAGTTCAACAACAAGGAGGACTTGCGCACTTATCCCCGCACCGCAGAGCGCGATGCGGCCATGCTCGAGGGCTGTGGCGTGGACATCGCCTTTATGCCCACCGTCGAGGATATCTATCCCGAGCCCGACACCCGCGTGTTTGACCTCGGCCCCGTCCAGCAGGTGATGGAGGGTGCCATGCGCCCAGGCCACTTCAACGGTGTGTGCCAGATCGTGAGCAAACTCTTCTCGTTTGTCACGCCCGACCGTGCCTACTTTGGTGAGAAGGATTTCCAGCAGATTGCCGTCATCCGTGCGATGATCAAGCAACTGGGCTTCAATATCGATATCGTGCAGTGCCCCTGCATCCGCGAGGAAGACGGCCTGGCCAAGAGCAGCCGTAACGTGCGCCTCACCCCCGAGGTGCGCAAGGTGGCCCCGCAGATCTATGCCACGCTCAAGCGCAGCCTGGAGTTTGCCAACGACCACACCATCGAGCAGACCCACGACTGGGTAGTGGCCACCATCAACGCCTGGCCCGAGATGGAAGTGGAGTATTTCTCGATCTGCGACGGCATCACCCTGCAGCCCGTCACCAACTGGGACGAGAGCGACAACATCGTGGGCTGCATCACCGTGTATTGCGGCGACGTGCGTGAGATCGACAATATCACCTACAAGAAAAACTAAGGACAAAGGACTAAAAACTAAGATACTATGTATATCCAAGTCATGAAATCCAAGATTCACCGCGTGACGGTGACCGATGCCAACCTCAACTACATCGGTAGCATCACCATCGACCAGGACCTGATGGATGCCGCTGGCATCATCGAGGGCGAGCGCGTGTACATCGTTGACGTGAACAATGGTGAGAGACTGGACACTTATGCCATCGCAGGCGAGCGGGGCAAGGGTACCATCTGCCTGAACGGTGCCGCCGCGCGCAAGGTCGAAGTGGGTGACATCGTCATCATCATGGCCTACGCCATGGTCACCCCCGAAGAGGGCCGCGAGTTCAAGCCCTCGATTGTCTTCCCCGACACCAAGACCAACCGCTTGATCCCCAAGAAGAAATAACAGATTTTAACACTCGCGCACCACCCTGCGATGTTTAACACGAAATCATAAAAACCTCAATCACAATATGTTTGAAAATTTATCCGAAAAACTCGAACGGTCATTCAAGGTCCTGAAAGGACAAGGCCGCATCACCGAGATCAATGTAGCATCAACCCTGAAGGAAGTGCGCCGAGCCCTTGTCGACGCCGACGTTAGTTATCCCGTCGCCAAGAAGTTTGTCGATGACGTCAAGGCTAAGGCAATGGGCCAAAACGTGATCAACGCTGTCAATCCCAGCCAGTTGATGGTCAAGATTGTCCATGACGAGTTGGCCGCACTGATGGGTGGCGAAGAGTCCTCCTTCAGCATCGAGGGCAACCCCGCCGTGATTCTGATGTCGGGTCTGCAGGGTTCTGGTAAGACCACCTTTACCGGCAAACTCGCCAACCGCCTCAAGAGCGGTAAGGAGAAGCGCAAACCGCTGCTGGTGGCCTGCGACGTGTACCGTCCCGCCGCTATCGAGCAGTTGAAGACCATCGCCGAGCAGATCGACGTGCCCGTCTATAGCGAGCCCGAGAGCAAAGACCCCGTGCGCATCGCCCTCAACGCCATCGAGCATGCCAAGAGCAACGGCTATGACCTGGTAATCGTCGATACCGCCGGCCGCCTGGCCGTCGACGAGGCCATGATGGTCGAGATCAAGGCCATCAAGGATGCCATCCACCCCAACGAGACCCTGTTTGTCGTCGACTCGATGACCGGTCAGGACGCTGTGAACACGGCCAAGGCCTTCAACGAGCGCTTGGACTTTGACGGCGTCGTGCTGACCAAACTCGATGGTGACACCCGTGGCGGTGCCGCCCTGTCGATCCGTGCCGTCGTCGACAAGCCCATCAAGTTTGTGGGTATCGGCGAGAAGATGACCGACCTGGATCCTTTCCGCCCCGCGGGTATGGCCGACCGCATCCTGGGCATGGGCGACATCGTGTCGTTTGTGGACCGCATGCAGCAGCAATATGACGAGGCCGAAGCCGAGAAGTTGGAGAAGAAGATCAAGCAGAACAAGTTTGACTTTGACGATTTCCTGAAACAGATTAAGCAGATCAAGAAGATGGGTAACCTCAAGAGCCTGGCATCGATGATTCCCGGCGTGGGCAAGGCCATCAAGGACATTGACATCCCCGACGACGCCTTCAAGGGCGTGGAGGCCATCATCGGCTCGATGACCCCGCAAGAGCGTTCCAATCCCGACATCATCGACGCCAGCCGCCGCAAGCGCATTGCCAAGGGCAGCGGCACCAGCGTTGAGGAGGTCAACCGCCTGCTCAAGCAGTTCCTGTCGATGCGCAAAGTGATGCACCAAGTATCGACCAACCCGATGCAGATGATGCGCGCCGCCAAGGCCAACGCCAAGGGTCAGAGGCACCTACGATAACGTTTCAACCGTCTGACTGCGGACATCAGCCTGCACACAAAGTATGCAACTGCTCTCCATATTGCTCTTGTCGGTCGTGTCGTTGCTCCAGGGCAACACCATGGTCAACCTGACGTTTGTAGGCGATGCCATGCAGCATGCGCCACAGATTACCGCGGCCCAGCAGGCCGATGGCACCTATGACTACAGCCCCTGCTTTGAGTACCTCAAGGACGACATCGCCTGGGCCGACCTGGCCGTTGCCAACCTCGAGTGTCCGCTGGGCGGCAAGCCCTATACGGGCTATCCCTGCTTCAGCGCTCCCGACAGTTATGCCCAACAGTTGCGCGACGTGGGCTTCGACCTGCTGCTGACGGCCAACAATCACTGTCTGGACCGCCGCGACAAGGGCCTCGTGCGTACCTGCCAGGCGCTGGACTCACTGAGCATTCCCCACATCGGCACCTATATCGACCAGCAACAGCGCGACAAGGTCATTCCCTACATCGTCAACGTCAAGGGCATGAAAATCGCCTTTCTGGACTATACCTATGGCACCAACGGCATCCCCATCCAGGGCAACGTCATCGTCGACTTTATCGATCAACAGCAGATTGCAGCCGACATCGCCCTAGCCCGTGAGCGCGGGGCGCATGCCATCTGTGTGAACCTGCACTGGGGCATCGAGTATCAGTTGAAGCCCGTTGCCTCACAGCGCACGCTGGCCGACTGGCTCGTCAGCCAGGGCGTAGACCTGATCATTGGCGGCCACCCCCACGTGGTTGAGCCCATGGAGGTGCGCCATAGCCAGGAATTTAACAAAGACGTGCTGCTGGTCTATAGCATGGGCAACTTCATCAGCAACCAGAGCGACATCGACACGCGTGGCGGCGCCATGGTCAAGGTGTCGTTAAGGATGGAGGGCGATCATGCTGTGATCGTAGAGCCCCGCTACAAACTCTTCTTTGTGCAGAAGCCTGTCGCCCATGGACAGAACTACGTGCTCATCCCGGAGGCCCGTCCCGACCTGTTGCGTCCCGACAACCGCGGCGAATTCACCCGCTTCATGCAACGCGCCCACGACCTGGTGATGAGCAACAACAAAGGCGTCCCCGCCGAACAGTAAACAGTAATCATCATGGCACAGATCAGGGCCGAAAAGAAACACCGATTGCTCATAAGCCCAATCGACTAACTCATTGAAGTAGTGGGAGATAGTACAATAAGGGGCAGCAAGAAACATATCGAACCGGACATCATTTCCGGCCTTGTGGCAGAATATGAGGACATCCACTACCCCATCAGATAGCCGTCACTGGTGGACGCCGCGTAACCGCATAATAGACAAGAAGGGCAACCCGTTATAGGCTGTCCTTCTTGTCTATTATTTTTTCCTGCACCAGGTGTAGGCGAGGATGATGCCGATGACAACGACTATGAGCAACACGGGCAGGAAATCCAGCGTAATGCCAGTAATATCGTCAAAACAGGCTGCTACCAGAATCAATGCCGGCACAAACAATATCATCGCCGCGACGACAATCCTCAATCGCTTGATATTGAACTTTTCCTGTTCTTCTTTGCTGGCTGTGTTGTAGCCCGCAATGAGTCTATCACCCCAGCCCTTCAAGATGACGAAGGCAAGGGCAACCATCATCAGGGCAATCGGCAAAAATATGAGAATCTCTACGGTATCCATTGCGTCAATATCAGGAGAGGTACTGCTTGACGTCGATGGCGGCGCGGCAGCCACCAGCGGCAGCGACGATGGCCTGGCGGTAATGCGGGTCGGCAACGTCACCTGCGGCAAAGACGCCTTCAACGTTGGTCGCCGTGTTGTGGCCCGTCAACTTGATGTAGCCCTGCTCGTCGAGGTCGATCTGTCCACCGAGGAAGTCGGTATTGGGACGGTGACCGATGGCCAGGAAGAAGCCGTCGATGGCGATATCAAACAGTTCCTCCTTGTCGGTACCCTTGAAGCGCACCAAATGGGCGCCTTCCACGCCGTTGTCACCGAAGAGGCCCACCGTGTTGGTATTGAACAGGATCTCGATCTTCTCGTTATCCTTGACGCGCTGCTGCATGGCCTCGCTGGCGCGCAGATAGTCTTTGCGCACAATCAAGTAGACCTTGTTGGCCAAGTGGCTCAGATAGTCGGCCTCCTCACAGGCGGTGTCGCCACCACCCACCACGGCAACCACCTTCTTGCGGTAGAAGAAGCCGTCGCAGGTGGCGCAGGCCGATACGCCCTGACCGGCATACTTGGTCTCGTCAGGCAGGCCCAGATACTTGGCCGTGGCACCCGTGGCCACGATGATGGTGTCGGCCGTGAGTTGCTCACCGCCGTCGAGGGTCACCACGAAGGGGCGCTGGCTCATATCGATGCCAGCCACGAGGCCCGACTTCATCTTCGCGCCCAGGTTCACAGCCTGCTGACGCATGTTATCCATCAACTGGAATCCGTCGATACCCTCAGGGAAACCCGGGAAATTCTCGATAGTCGTGGTCTGGGTCAACTGGCCACCTACCTGCAGGCCTTCGATGAGCAGGCAGTCGATAGCCGAGCGCACCAGATAGATGGCTGCGGTGTAGCCGGCAGGGCCAGAGCCGATGATTAATGATTGAGTATGTGTCATATCTAGTTGTTAGTTGTTAGTTGTTAGTTGTTAGTTGTTAGTTGTTAGTTGCTAGTTGTTAGTTGCTAGTTGCTAGTTGCTAGTTGCTAGTTGCTAGTTGTTAGTTGTTAGTTGCTAGTTGCTAGTTGTTAGTTGTTAGTTGTCGTGTGGACCGTGGCTGAGCCACGGTATATTATTATTTCAGCACCTCGTCCAGGTAGTCGTAGAAGGCGGGATCCTCGCCAACGATGATTTTGGCCACGTTGCCTTGGGGGTCAACGACGACCTTGGTGGGGAAACCGCGCACACCGTACAGTGCCAGCGGGTTGTCACCACTCTCCTTGTCCCAGTAGACATGCAGCCAGGGCAGATCATGCTCCTTGACGGCTGCTTTCCACTTCTCGACGGTGTCGTTGCAGTCCACACCCAGAATCTCGAGTTTGTCACCATACTTGGCATAATACTTCTTCATATCGGGTATGCCCTTGATGCACCACTTGCACCATGAGCCCCAGAAGTCGATGATGACCCACTTGCCACGCAGACTACTCAATGCCAACGGCTTGCCATTGATATCGCTGAGCGTGAAGTCAGGAGCGGGAGTGCCGACCATGCCCTCTTGACGGGCTTCTTCCTCGGCCTCCTTCTGTGCAGCCTCCAAGATGGCCTTGTACAGGTTGGCGGCCACGCTGCCACGGGCGCGCTCGGTCAACAAGGCTGCGGCAGCCTCGATCGACTCGGTATCGTCCTCGAGCAGAGCGATCAGCGCAGCAGAGGCATCCTGGTCGGGATGGGCCTTGACATAGGCCATCACAGCATCGGCGAGAGCCTGGGTGAGCACAGGCACTCGCTCCTCATAATCCTTCATCACCTGCTCTTGAGGAACGCCTTGCATGATGCGGTGCTGGCATTCGCCCGCAAAGTTCTTCAACGCTATCATCGGTTGCTCAATGCTCTGCTCGGCGATATCATAGTCCACATAGAACTGCGATCCTCTTAAGTGAGTGAAGTTGTTGCCATCACGATAAATCTCGACGGTTTCGCCCGGGATGGCAGGCATTGAGATATAGCCTCTCGAATTGTTATTGTCCAGCACGAAGAGCATCGCCGCATCCTTCAATTCATAGGACATTTCATGCATCTGACCATTGACCTGAAAAACCTGCCTCTCGATGGACCGAGAACTCTTGACATCAACGAGTGCTAGTCCCACCGAGTCGCCCCGGCCCTCAAAGGTGCTTTTTACTGTGAATTTCCCATCTTGGGCCAATGCGCCCAGTGCCATTATGCCCGCAAGCATTGAGAACAATATCTTCTTCATAATTTCTACTTTTTAGTTATTATAATGCATATTTGTGGCAAAGATAATAAGAATCACATCAAAAACCAAATCTTTTAAGAAAACGAGCGACACACCCATTTTCAAGATTCGGGTGACTGACATGCAGACACCCGAACCACAATAGAAAAAAAATATATATATTATACTTGAATGGTCTGAATTGACCGTTTCTTAATTGCCGAGGAGTTCAGCGAGTTTCTGGGCGAGGGCTTCGCCACGAGCGTTATCTCCTGATTCAATCACGGTCAACTGCTCGGCATCGATCAGGAACATGGCCGGAATAGAACGCACCTTGTAGGCATCGGCAGCGCCCATAGTGTCCAGGAAATTGGGCCATTGCAACTGTTCCTGCTGGAGGGCTTTGCGCCATGCAGCCTCGTTCTTGTCGATGCTGATGCTCACGACCTCAAATCCCTTATCCTTGTAGAGATCGTAGAGTTTTTTGACATTGGGAATCTCCTTGCGGCAGGGTCCACACCACGATGCCCAGAAGTCGATAAGCAACAACTTTTTGCCCTGTGCCAGGTCCTCAAGTGTCAACTGCTTGCCGTCATCACCTTTAACGGTCAACAGTTTGGCCTTCTGTCCCTTGTCGCCTGCAGGCATCATCTCGTCGATCATCTTCTTGCCATACCAACTCTGTTGAGCCTCGGGCGACAAACTATCATACAGAGGCTTGTCATCGGCTGTGAAGTAGGTCCACAGGTAGATGGCCATCATGGGTCCCCAATAGGTATCCTTGTTCTCGTCTACGATGCCCTTGTAGGTTTCCTCGACCTGGGCAAAGAAATCCTTCTCGGCCTTGTCAAACGCCTTGTACTGATCGGTCTCCATGATTTGCTTCTCGCGGGCGCTATCCTTGGCCTGGCGGGCCTCGTTCAACTGTTGCAGAACCTGGGCATATTGCTCGTGATAGTCATTGAAGAGTTTGTCGAGATCGGCACGACGCTGCTTGTAGCCATTAAATTTGTCGGTCATCGGGGATCCCTTGACGGTGACATCCCAACTATAACCGCACACCCCATCCTGGTTGGGCTCACCCTTAGTGACCTTACCGTCGATGGTAATGTTTCCATTTTCAAGCATGAAAGTCTCGGCGCCATAGGCATCCTTGACCATGAGGTTGACGCAGATGGGCAATGGCAGGCTGTCGCCAATCTCGCCCTCAAAGGTGAATTTGCCGCCTCTGACGGTCGCCTCGGCAATGGGTGCCTCATTGTCATGGCTCATGGGCACGAGTTGCACCACGGTGCCATCGTCGAGCCCAGAGACGTTACACTCGACCTTGTATTGACGGGCATTGCAACTACAAACGAGCATGCACATCAGGCATGCGAATAATATCTTCTTCATAGCGTTATCAACTGTATTTATCGTTCGACATTCTGAGTTACGGTTCCGTTACCGGAGTTCTTCACGGCGCCCATGGGGAAAGGCATCACCCACATGTGACTACTGGGCGAGAGCGTGTATTGCTGGCCATTCTCGACCTTGGTCAGAGTACGGGCATGCGCAGGCTCCAGGTTCAAGCGGCGTGCGTCACAGAAGGGGATAATCGTCTGTACCAAGGCGTCACCCTTGACCTTGATGATCATGTCGATAGCCTCATCGGCACTCGAGGCAGCCAATGGCTGGTAGTACTCGGGCAGAATACGCTTCTGGCGCACCGTGTTGAGGACATCCATAGCGCCAGCGACGTTGCCCGTGCGAGCGAGGCATTCGGCCTGGATGAGATAAACCTCGGTCGTCGTCAAGCCACCCCGGTTGAAGTAGCCACCCATGTTAGGATTATAATAGGTGCTCCCTGCCATGGTGCGGATTTTCCAGCGGCTCATGAAGTGGGCATCGCCCTGCTCAAAACGATTGCCACGATCTTCACGCATCTGCAGATCATTTCCCGAATAGGAATTATTGCCGTGGCAGAAGATGTAGTTCTCCTCATAGTCAAATCCCATGGGCGACGTTATGCTCTGATATACATCGGGCACACTCAGCACAGCGGCATTGTCATTATAGAATGCCACCCAGTCAAACAACCTATCGTTGCGCTTCAGCGCCTCGCCAGCACTGGCCAGGGCTTCCTGATAGTTGCCCATCTGCAGATAGACGCGTGCAGCCAGCGCATAGGCCGTAGCCTTGTCGGCATAGAGCACGTTAAGGGCCCTCTCGGGCAAAGCGGGCAGAGCCTCGCTGATATCCTGAACAATGAAGTCATAGATCTCCTGAACCGAGGGCTGCGTGTAGGTGGCGCCCACCTCGGCACTGGTGATCAGGGGCACACCACCATCGGTGGCAGCCGTAGCGGCGTTATAGGTCTTAGCATAATAATTCACGAGAGTGAAATACTTCATCGCCCTTAATATCTTGGCCTGGGCGATCACCTGTCCACGCTCAGCATCGGTGGCTTCGGTTGCCGTGGGCGCATTCTCGATGATGAGGTTGGCCGTCGAGATGCCTGCATATCCGTTATAATAGGTCGTCTCGTCACTCTTGTTCATGGCAATGCGGTCGGCATTCTCATCCCAGAAGTAGTTGGCGTTCCACAGTTCATAATAGGACAGGTAGCCATCCGAAACATAGCGATCGTTGAGAAGGACAAGCGCCTGTGTCACGTCTTCGCGGCAATTGGTGTACTCATCGGCAAGCATGACCGAGAAGTCGTTGAGCGTGGTGGGGATGCGCTGTCCCTTGGGCACATTGCTCAGATAGTCATCACAACTGCACAAGCAGGCGAGCAGCACCAGGCAAGAGCCTAAAAGCAGTTTATTTATCTTGGTTTTCATATCTCTCAATATATTATTGTTGTTAGTTACTCGTTTTCTTAGAAGTCCAGATAGAGGCCAAAGACATAGTTGGGAGCATTGTAGCCACCCAGCAGGTACTTGGCCGTGGTGCTCTTGGCAAAGGTAACAGCATTCTCCACATTGAACTGGAGACGCGCACTGCTCAGACCGATGTTGCGCAGACAGGAACCGGGCAAGTTGTAGGCCAGCGATATGTTGGCCAGACGCAGGTTGGTCGCACTGATAACATTGTTGTCGGCGTAGCCGTAGATCGTGCGCGATGCGTCACTGAACAACGGATTCTCGGCAAAGATGGCAGCGGGGATGTCGGTTTTGGCCTCATCACCCGGTTGGCGCCAGCGGTTGGCGATATCCTTGTTGACGGGGTCGAGCGTTGAGACATAACTCCACAACGAGTAGTTATAGGCCGAGTTGAGCATGGGCAGATCGGTATTACGCATCTTGTGTCCGCCCTGGAACAGCCACATGCAGGAGAGGTCAAAGCGCTTGTAACCCAGATGCAGGTTAAGCGAGGCCAAATGTGTGGGCTCGGTGCTGCCCGCATAGATGATAGCCGCCAGATCTGAGGGATTATAGGTAGTGGCTTCGCCAGCGGCATCCAACACCTGAGGCAGACCATCGGCGCTCAGCCCAGCCCACTTGTAGGCATAGATGGCATTATACGGGTTGCCCACGATGGGATATGCATCGGGATAGTCGAGTTGGAGGAAATAGACCGGAGCCTCGACATTGACATAGACCACCTTATTCTTATTATAACTGTAGGTCACACCCGCATCAAAACTGAAGTCGGCCGTGCGGACGATCTGCCCATTCAGGGAGAGTTCCACTCCGCGGTTACGCATCTTGCCATTGTTGATGCGATAAGTCGTATAGCCAAAACCCTCAGTCGGGACACCCATCGTGTTGGCCAGCAGATCAGTACCCATCTTGTTATAAAACTCGATGCTACCGTTCAGGCGATTGTTCAGCAAGGCAAAGTCCAGACCCACGTTGGTCGTAGTGGTCTTTTCCCAGCGCAGGTTGGGATTGGGACGAGTGCTCACCGAGCCATAGACGCCACCCACATTGGGATTGTTGTCATAGGATGCAGTCATATAGGGTGCCGCATCCTTGGCAATATTACCGGCGATACCGTAAGATGCACGCAGTTTCAAGCGATTGACCCAATCGACACGGAACCAGGGTTCGCGGTCGATGTTCCATCCGGCACCTATGCTCCAGATGGGCTTGTTCTGGTACTTGGAGCCCGTTCCCCACAAATTGGAACGGTCCCAACGGATACTTGCCGAGAACATATACTTGTTGTCGTAGGTGTAAGCCGCGTTAGCAAACAGCGACACGAAGCGGTTATCGATATTGCGCAGACTGGCAAAGTCGCTGGGGTTCAATCCATAGCCGCCCATCAGGCCATTAGTGTTGTAGAGCACATTCTGGTCCACCATCGAGAAGGACAGCATGTCTGGATCATAGTTGTAGAGCGTGTTGTTGTCATAGTCGATGACCGTCTTGCGCACCTCATGACCCAGCAAGGCCACCACATTATGCTTGTCGGCAAAGGTGTTTTCATAATTCAACTGCTGGCGGAAGGTATAGGCTTTAGACGTCTGATTAGCACGGTAGAAGATGTTACCATAAGGCACATTGAGCGTTGCCTCGCCCGTGCCATAGTCGTCGGTGGCATACTGACCGACCAAGTTGCGCACATGGTAACTATCCTTCTCATAGAGTTGGCGCGTCCTGTCGTAGGCATACTCATACTGGAACATCACATTGTACTTGAAGTTCCAGGGCAGGTCAAAGTCGAGTTTGCCGTAGGTGCGGTTGATAAACTCATTAGTGACGCGGATGTTACGGCCGATCTCATCCAGCGGCGTGATATTGTAATCAGGGAGCGCGTAGCCTGTGAGGATAGCGAGATCGGACTGTCCGAGTCGTGACTCCTGGGTCGAAGTGAAATGGGTGCCGTCATCGTTGCGCAGGCGGTCATAGGGCATAAAGGAGTAACCCGGGCTCATGGGGTCATAGGTTTGCTGGTTACCTTTTTTATAATAGGTATAGGAACCGATACCTAGCGACAGCCAGTTGGTCACATCCAGTTGGTCGCGCAGGTCGATGCCCCATGAGTTGTCGTTGGTGAACTTGTCGTTCATCTTGTTGTTGCGATAAGTGATGGCTGCACGGAAGTTGTTATTGTCACTAGAGCGGCCCACACTCAGGTGATACTGCTGGTAGAAGGCATCGCGCTTGGCATACTTGGCCACATCGTCATAGTAACGGTAGCCCTGGCTTGCCAACTGATTGAGGCGGCTCTCCATCTCGCTCTGCGAGATATTACCGGCATAGTAGTTGGCGATGGTCTGAATACCTTGTGAAGTATACACTTTGTCGTTGATGATGGAACGGGCATAGTCGGCAGCACCCTCTCCCTGCAGATTGGGGTTGGCAGCGGCCCACTCGCGCTCCAGATCGATGATGTCAGCGGCATCAGTGAGCCTGTTCTTATTGAAGGAATAAGGATGCCAAGTCAATGATGTGCTGAACGACACATTGGTGCGCTTGCCCTTGGCCTTCTTGGTGACAATGACCACGACGCCGTTGGCGGCACGGGCACCATAGATGCTGGCAGCGGCGGCATCCTTGAGCACCGTGATGCTCTCGATCTCGTTGATGTCGACATTGGGCACACTCTCGTTGAGGCTACCCCACTCGTCGTAACGGGTCGACTCGACGGGGAACCCGTCGATCACATAGAGCGGATTGGTGACACCGTTCATGGTCGTGGTACCGCGAATGAGCCCACTCTGAGTGTTGAAACCTGCGATTTCACCTTCGAGCAGTTGCGACAGGTTGTCATATCGCTTGGTCATGAGGTTGTCGGCAGTCACCTTGGCAAACGAGCCGGTGGTTCTCTCTTTGGAAATCTGCTGATAACCAGTCACCACCACGTCGTCCATGACATTGGCATTATCCTCGAGGATAAGCACACTGTTGCTGGAGGCGGCCTTGCGCTCTACGGTTTTCTTACCTATATAGGAATAGACAAGTGTGCTGTTGGGGTCAACGTCCTCGAGCACGTAGTTGCCGTCCATGTCTGTGGCGGTACCGTTATCTGTGCCCGAGACACGCACGGTGACACCGATGAGCGGCTCACCGTCGGCATCCACCACCTGCCCCTTGACTGTGCGCTTAGTCACGCCAGCCTCGGCGCGCTTCTCGCTCTTGGTCACCTGGATGAACCGGCCATCGACCGAACTGGTCAGCGGCAGTCCCTTGATGAGCGACTTGACCGCATCGGGGGCTGTCGCATTTTTGACGTCGGCTGTCACCTTATAGTCCTTGATGACCTCATAAGGATAGTTGATCTTGTAATAGCCGGATTGTTGCTCCACCTGACGCAGGGCAGTGGGCAACGGTGTCTGATTGACCTTGATGGTCACCCGCTGTCCCTGGGCTAAAAGCGCCAAAGGCAACATCATTAGGCACAATAAAGCCATGAGTTGTTTCTTGTTCATACTAATACAGATTTAGTTCAGGTTTAACTTGCTCTGAACTTAATACTTAAAAAAAATAAGCGGGGTACATCACTCCGCTCATTTTATATTTCTTTAACACTTATCACTTGATAACGACCACATTGCCCTCAATCTCGGCCTGCACAACCCCAAGCGCGTTCAGATTGGCGAGGGCTTCCTGAAGACTCTTGCCGCGCTCCACGACGAAGTGGAGCCGCACCTGCATCTTGCTGGTGTCGTCAAACGACACATTCACGCCATACCATCTGGCCAGTTCACGCATGATGCCGATCAGGGTCTGGTTGTCAAAATAGAAGAAGCCTTCCTTCCACTGTGTGATCGGATAGGTGTCCACCGTATTGACGGCCAATTGTGTGCCAGAGAGTGACGCCTGTTGTCCTTGGGTCAGCACCCGAGAGGCATCAGCGCTATTGACCTGCACACGCCCCGACACTAGCGTGACCGAAGCATCCTTACCCGAGCGCGCCCTGACATTGAATGCTGTGCCCAATACCCTCGTCGTGAGATAGTCGCTATATACGATAAAGGGGTGTTTCGCATCTTTTTTCACCTCAAAATAGGCCTCGCCCTGGAGGCGCACTTCACGCTTGTCACCTGTGAAGTGATCCGGGAACTCCAGTCGGCTCTCGGCATTGAGCCACACTTGTGTACCATCGGCCAGCGTCAGGTGATAATCCTTGCCACGGGGCGTGGATAGTGCCATCAATTGGACGGGTGCATCGGAGGGACGATCCAGTTTCAACTGCTTACCGCTAGCCGGCTGATTCCTGCCATCGGCTGTAGAAACGGTCACCTCGTCGATCTCTTCCGGCACATTGACAGCAAACGCCGACGCATCGACATGAGCCACCGGGGTTGACTGACCGGTCCAGTAACTATAGCCGACAATCAAGGCCAGCGTTGCGGCGATGCCCACGGTCCAACGCACCCAGGGGCGCCTAAGCATCGGCACCGCCCCAGCCGTGTCAAGATCCTGTTCATCGGCAAGGCCCAGCCGCTCACTGACCACATGCCACTGCTCGTCAATATCCGGGCAAGCGGCGTGCTCACGCGACATCGCCTCGCGCAGTTCCCATTGCTCGTGCCGACTAAGCGGTTGCTGCTCCTCTATGTTCTTGTTATCGTGTTCCATTTCACTAACTGATACATGATAATAGCAACAGTGGTACAAACTTTAACATTTTTTTACCCAACGATATCCTCATCTGGGCAAATGCGCGCTGGATGATTTTCTTCACGCCATCCACGCTGATTCCTAGCATATCGGCCACCTCCTGGTTAGTCTTCTGCTCATAGAATCGCAGATACAATACACGCCTCACACGCTCAGGCTGCCGATTGAGTTCTGCCCTCAAGTGTGCAATGCGCGCTTCATACTCGTTCCAGTCGCTTTCGGTATAGTGCTCCAAGTCGTTGAGCACTTCTTGCATCAACGGAACTTGGCGGTTGCTCTGCCTCAACTGATCCAAACAACGGTTGCGCACGCTGGTGTACAGATAGGGCAAAACGGTACTTGGCTCAATTGTTTCTCTCAGTCGCCACACGTTGACAAACACCTCGCTGACCACATCTTTGGCAACGTCCTCATCATGGACTATGGCATGTGCATGAAAATACAGCCGTTCATAGTTTTGCCTGAACAGCGTTTCAAAATCATGAACCGATATGACCATGCTTTTATTCATCCCAACATTGAATTAACGGGGGACAAAGATATAACAATAATTTGAAAAAGAATCAATACTCACCTTAAAACACATCATTGAATCATCCTAGGCGATATCGCATATTCACACCTGCCAAACAATCCCATGCGCAGAATAAAACCGAAAACTTTCCAAAAAAAAATGTCCCCTTCGCCATAAATAAGCCGTAATAACTGTAAACAATTGAGATTTTTAATTAACTTTGCAAACCAAATAACCAAAAAAACTATTATATTATGATGAAAAGAATAGCAACGTTGTTGACGATGGCAACGGTCGTGATGATGGCCGTTGCTCAGATGGCTAATCCCGTAACCTTTACGTCCCAACTTAAGACTACCAACGGTTCCAGCGAGGGCGAGATCGTCTTCACTGGTAAAATCGACAAAGGATGGCACGTATATTCTACCAACCTGGGCGACGCCGGCCCCACCGAAGCCAGCATCACCTTCCACAAGAAGGACGGCGTGGAACCCGTGGGCAAACTCAAGCCCGTGGGCAAGGAGATCTCGCAGTTTGACGAGATGTTTGGCGCCAAGTTGCGCTATTTTGAAAATAATGTGCAGTTTGTTCAGAAGGTGAAGTTCACCAAGCCCAACTATGATATCGACGCCGACCTGGAGTATGGCGCCTGCAACGACCAGTCGTGCCTGCCTCCTAGTGCGGTAAGTTTCAAGAAGGCTGGCAAATCGCCCGCTGTTGACGGTGAGGCCGACAAGGCCAAGGAGGGGCAGGCCGATGCCGAGGCACTCGCCAAGGCCAAGGCCGACTCACTCGCTGCCCTGGCTGCCGCTGCAGCCGATAGCGCAGCGATGGGTGCTCCCATCGATAGTGCGGCACTGGCCGCCCTCGACCACGACGCGCTGTGGAAGCCTGTCGTGGGCGAAATCCAAGCCATCGACGGCACTAGCAGCGGCAACAGCCGCTCACTGTGGTGGATCTTCCTGATGGGTCTGCTAGGCGGTCTGGTGGCCTTGTTCACGCCATGCGTGTGGCCCATCATCCCCATGACGGTAAGTTTCTTCCTCAAGCGAGCCAAGGATGATAAGAAGAAAGGCATCAAGGATGCCATCACCTATGGCATCTCGATTGTGGTCATCTACCTGCTGCTGGGCTTGATCGTGACCGCGATTTTCGGTCCTAGCGCGCTGAATGCCCTGTCGACCAACGCCGTGTTCAACATCTTCCTGTGCCTGCTGCTTGTGGTCTTCGCCCTGTCGTTCTTCGGCATGTTCGAGATCAAGTTGCCCAGCAAGTGGTCCAATGCCGTCGACAGTAAGGCCAGCAGCACCAGCGGCTTGCTGTCCATCTTCCTGATGGCCTTTACACTCGTGCTGGTGTCCTTCTCGTGCACAGGTCCCATCATCGGCTTCCTGCTGGTGGATTTCGCCACCAGCGGCAACTTCTGGGGTCCCGCCATCGGCATGCTGGGCTTCGCATTGGCCCTGGCATTGCCCTTCACGCTGTTTGCCCTCTTCCCCTCATGGCTGAAGTCGGCCCCCAAGTCGGGCGGCTGGATGAACATCCTGAAGGTGACCCTGGGCTTCATCGAGTTGGCGTTTGCGTGCAAGTTCTTCTCGGTGGCCGACCTGGCCTATGGCTGGCACTTGATGGACCGCGAGGTGTTCCTGTGCCTGTGGATTGCCATCTTCGGCCTGCTGGGTCTGTACCTGATCGGCAAACTCAAGTTCAAGAGCGATATCGTCGAGCCTGGCGATGAGACCAAACCCATGCCTGTGATCTGCATCATGGGTGGACTGATCTCGCTGGCCTTTGCCATCTATATGATTCCGGGCCTGTGGGGTGCTCCGTGCAAGGCCGTTAGCGCCTTCTCGCCTCCCATGAACACGCAGGACTTCAACCTCAACACCAAGGAGGTGCGTGCCGCCTACACCGACTATGAGCAGGGCATGGCCGCTGCCGCTGCCGCCGGCAAACCCGTCTTCCTGGACTTCACGGGCTTCGGCTGCGTGAACTGCCGCAAGATGGAGGCTGCCGTGTGGACCGACCCCTCTGTGGCCGACAAATTGAGCAAAGACTATGTGCTGATCTCGCTGTTTGTCGACGACAAGCGCCCGCTGCCCGAGCCCATCGAGGTGACCGAGGCCACCGGCGAGAAACGCACGCTGCGCACCATCGGCGACAAGTGGAGTTACCTGCAGCGCTACAAGTTCGGCAGCAACACGCAGCCGTTCTATGTGTGCGTCGACCCGCAGGGCAATGCCTTGAGCGGCTCGTTCAGTTACAAGGAGGACGTGCCCGCCTTCCTCGACTTCCTGGATGGCGGCCTGGCCCAGTTCAAGGAAGGCTTCGACAAAAAGATGCAAGAGATCGAGGAGACTTTGTATCCATAATATGAGTTCAAACAGTTTTCACATAGAAAACACACCGCCCAAACGGGCGGTTTATATAATAGAAACAGGCAATATCGTTTCATAGAAAAACAACCTACTGACATAAAGAAATATGATCGAGAAAAGTATTAGAGAGCAGATTATCGCGTTGATGAAACGTGAGGTGGTTCCTGCCGTGGGCTGTACCGAGCCTATGGCAGTGGCCCTGTGCGTGAGCCGCGCCACCGAGGCCCTGGGTTGCCGACCCGAGAAAATCACCGCCCTGTTGAGCGCCAACATCCTCAAGAACGCCATGGGCGTGGGCATTCCTGGCACAGGCATGATAGGCCTGCCCATCGCCATCGCCCTGGGCGCCCTCATCGGCAAGAGTGAATACCAACTCGAGGTCATCAAGGATGTGTGCCCCGAAGCCATCGAGCAGGGCAAACAGTACATCAACGAGGGCCGCATCGACATCCGGTTGAAACAGGGCAACTGCGACAAACTCTATATCGAAATCTTGTGCGAGGGCGGCGGGCACACGGCCAGCGCCATCATCCAAGGCTCCCACACCCACTTTGTGCGCGTGGCCCGCGACAACGAGGTGCTGCTCGACGAGCAGGCCGGCCACAGCGGCGACTGTGATGAGGGCGATATCGCATTAAACCTGCGACTGGTCTATGACTTTGCCCTAGAGGCTCCCATCGACGAGATACGCTTCATCCTCGAGACCCGCGACTATAACCTTAAGGCCGCCCAAGAGTCGCTCAAGGGCAACTACGGCCATTGCCTGGGCAAGACCTTGGACAGGCCGCTCAGCCACGGCATCTTTGGCAACACCATCTTCTCTCGCATCCTCTCCAAGACCGCCCTGGCCTGCGATGCCCGTATGGGCGGCGCCCTCATCCCCGTCATGAGCAATAGTGGCTCGGGCAATCAGGGCATCTGCGCTACCAATCCCGTGGCCGTCTATGCCCTCGAGAACGAGAACACCGAGGAAGAGACCATCCGCGCCCTCGCGCTAAGTCACCTGACTGCCATCTACATCAAGCAGAGCCTGGGCAAACTGAGTGCCTTGTGTGGCTGCGTGGTGGCCTCGATCGGCAGCAGTTGCGGCATCACCTACCTGATGGGCGGCGACTTTGACCGCATCTGCTTTGCCGTCAAGAACATGATCGCCAACCTCACGGGCATGATCTGTGACGGCGCCAAGCCCAGTTGCGCGCTGAAGATCACCTCGGGCGTCTCGACCGCCCTGCTCAGTGCCGTGCTGGCCATGGAAGGCCGCCATGTCACCAGTGCCGAGGGCATCATCGACGATGATGTGGACCGCTCGATCCGCAACCTGACCAGCATCGGTGCCGATGCGATGTGCGCTACCGACAAGATGGTACTGGACATCATGACCGGCAAGGATTGCTGAGGTCAGAGGTTAGTGAGTTATCAATCCCGACAATATCAAAGCAACAAAGGCCGTTACAATCCTTGCGGATTATAACGGCTTGATGCTTTGTAGAGTAGCGGGCTCTAGACCCGCAACGTCACTTACAAGCGGGATTACTTGTAAACGGTATCGCTTACAGTGAGGCTGTAACGACCCTTAGCGCGGCGACGAGCCAAGACCTTGCGGCCGTCGGCGGTGCGCATGCGATGACGGAAGCCATGCTTGTTGGCTTTCTTGCGGTTCGAGGGTTGGAATGTTCTTTTCATTTCTTATCTCTGTTTTTTTAGTTGTTCCGAAAATTTTTCGCAAAATGCGGTGCAAAATTAGTCCTTTTTTTCAAATTACACAAGAGTAAACGCATTTTTGCAGAAAAGTTTTTGTTTTTTTTCTCAAAATCACTACTTTTGCACCCACAAACGACTGAGAACAAACAACATTTATATAAAACAATAGCATAACTACATTACAAGATTATGATTAATGCTCAAGACATCAAGAACGGAACGTGCATCCGCTTGGACGGCGATCTGTATTTCTGCATCGAATTCCTTCATGTAAAGCCCGGTAAGGGTAACACCTTTATGCGCACCAAGTTGAAAAACGTGGTTGACGGCCGCGTGCTGGAGCGTCGCTTCAACATCGGTGAGAAACTCGAGGACGTGCGCGTAGAGCGTCGCCCCTATCAGTACCTGTACATGGACGGCCAGGACGCTATGTTCATGAACAACGAGACCTTTGAGCAAATCCCCATCAGCAAGGAGATGATTACCGGCGCCGACTTTATGAAGGAAGGTGACATCGTTGAGGTTGTCAGCGACGCTTCGACCGAGACCGTGCTCTTTGCCGAGATGCCCATCAAGACTCAACTGAAGATCACCTACACCGAGCCTGGTGTGAAAGGCGACACCGCCACCAACACCTTGAAGCCCGCCACCGTCGAGACCGGCGCCACCGTACGCGTGCCCCTGTTCATCGACACCGACGAGATCATCGAGGTTGACACCCGCGACGGCAGTTATCAGGGTCGCGTGAGGTAATCGCCCCACCCTGCTGACAGCATACACAAGGGACGCTCCATCGACGGGGCGTCCCTTGCTGTTATCTCACTCACTTGCCGTGCTTGCCTATGGACAGCACCCAGATCATGAGGGCTAGATCTTCTTGAGGATCCAAGGCAGAGGCTCGAGTATCTTGAGGCAGACTTTCTGATCAATGCCACGGAGCAAGGCTGCGGCATCGCCACTGTTGTCAAACCCCTGCAGCACGACATAGTATTGCTTGTCCTTGCCGCCAAACAGGACGTAACTGCCCTTGTAGCCGCACTCCTCGCGCAAGCGGTCGCGGTAACTCTTGGCGTTGATGCGCTGCGAGAAGGTGGCCACCACCACGTTATAGTCGCTGGCCTGATCGGTCGAGTCGATAGCAACGGTGGCATTGACATAGACCATCCTGACGCTGTCGCCATTGATGACGTGGGTGTAACGCTGACGCTCGGCTTCAATCTTGGCATAAGTCTCGGCACTGATACCCGTCTTGCGCCGTTCGACGGCCTTCTCGTAGGCCTCGCGGTAGTTCTTCTCACTGCTATGGCACGACGTGAACATCATGCTTGCAATCAGCACTGCACTAATTATATATAATGTCTTTTTCATCTCTCATCTCATAAACACTGGTTTCTAATCATTTGCCCAACTCAATGACTTGGGCATGAGTGATATTGCCCTGATCGAGCGTGAGTGTGACCAGGGTACGCACCACCTGCCAGCCCTGCACACCGGCTGCACCCGGATTGACCACCAGGCAACCCAAGGCACGGTCGGGCATGACCTTGAGGATGTGGCTATGGCCGCACACAAACAGTTTGGGACGCGACAATTCCAGCCGCGACTTGATGCCTGGCGCATACTTGCCCGGATAACCGCCGATATGGGTCATCACCACCTTGACGCCCTCGACCTCAAAGATTTCCATATCCTTGAAACGGCGCCTGAGGCTGGCTCCATCCACATTGCCCGCCACCGCACGAAAAACCGGAGCAATGGCTTCCAGCCTGTCGGCCAGGTCATCGCTACCGATGTCGCCGGCATGCCATATCTCGTCGCAGTCGGCAAAGTGCTCGGCATAGCGGTCGTCCCACCACGCATGCGTGTCACTGATGATACCTATCTTCTTCATTGTCGTTGGTGTGTGAGGCGGGAGTGCCGCCTTGCTGTTTGATCACATTGTATTAACGAGGGCTTGTGCGCTTTATTGCACAGCCGATATTCTAAGAGACTGGCCTCGCAAGCCACCCAACGTGTTAAAAAAGCCTAAATTGGCGATTTTATTTGAATCAGTTAACCGGAAATGCCATTGTTTTGTTAATTTTGCCCACTCAAGTGCAAAACTTCTAAACATTGATGGGGAAAAGATGCATTCACATAGGAAATGAGATACACAAAGAGTTAACAAGCCAAAGGCGCAGCGTATCATGGCTCTCCAACCAGTTGGGGTGTAACCGCACCAACATTTACAACATCTTTAACCGCGAGAGCATAAACACCGACTTGCTATTACAGATCTGCACCTCACTGCACAGGGATTTCTTTGCGCTATACTCTCAACAATTCAACGAGGACCAACAGTAACACAGGCCACTCGACTCAACCGTGACGTCTGATCAGCACCCGACTGAATCAGACCGCATATGTTACGCACTACAGCCATCTTCCACATCATTGCCAAATTAGATATAAAGTCATTGGTGTCCGGAGAAGTTTCAGTGTTGCTGTTGAATGCAGGGCAACGCCAAGGCGCGGCACCCATAAAAAAACCCCCGCCTCCTGAACACCAGGGGCGGGGAGCAAGCCGTTTAGAAGTTAAACTATATACTTAAAGTCCTGCGGGGTAGCCCGAGACGATAAGCCGAATCAAGGGTGGCGCCCAAGGGCACCATCCGATTTGCCATCACTTGCCGAACTGCTCAAAGAAGAGCGTGTAGGAAATCTTGTCGACCAATTCCTCGGGGCCGAAGAACTGGATAGGTCCAGGATAGATGTAGCAGGTCTCCAGGGCCCACTTCTCACGATTCTCGACAAAGTGCTTGAAGGGTGCGCCTTCGAGGTCGACAAGCGCCTTGCGGATCACGGGCTTGTCTTTACCAGAGCGACGCTCCATGTTCATCATCATGGTGATAGGCACACCACAGGCCACCCAATCCTGAGCCTTGCGTCCCAGGTGGGTGATGGCCGACATATAGCCGGTAGCGCCCACAAAGATGAGGTGGGAAGCATTGTAGCCGAGCGAGTAGCAGTAGTCGGCATCAAAGTTGGAGGGGAAGGAGCAACGTCCCTCATAGCCGAAGAAGTGGTGTTGCGTCTTGAACTTCACGCGGTCGATCTCGCCAGCCTCCATCCGCAGGTCCAGCACATGGCCTACCATGCGGCTGAGCAGCCGCTCCGACTCGATCTGCGACACCAGCACATTGCCGTGCTCGTCGCGGTCGAGGGTCAACTGGCGGGCCACATCGTCGGGCAGGGAGTCATAGACGGCCCTGTTCTCCTCACCGAGGTGCTCGCGCACAAATTTGGTCTGAGCCTCATCACGCAGGCTTGAGATCTCGGGATGCTTGGTCATCATCTCGTTGAGTTCTGCGATCAGTTTCTTCATCGTGGGCACAAACTCGACGATGCCTTCGGGCACGAGCACAGTGCCGTAGTCCATGCCCATGTCGTGACGCTTCACCACGATGTCGGCAATCTCCTCGGCAATGTCATGCAGGGTCATGTTGCGAGCCTCTACCTCCTCACTGATGATGCAGTAGTTGGGGCGGGTCTGCAGGGCGCACTCGAGTGCGATGTGCGATGCCGAGCGTCCCATCAGTTTCATGAAGTGCCAGTACTTCTTGGCCGAGTTGCAGTCACGTGCCACATTACCGATCAACTCGCTGTAGACCTTGGTAGCCGTGTCAAAGCCGAATGAAATCTCGATATGGTCGTTCTTGAGGTCGCCATCGATGGTCTTGGGGACACCGATTACCTGGACGCCAGCATCATGAGCCTTGTAATACTCGGCAAGCACTGCGGCATTGGTATTGCTGTCGTCACCACCGATGATGACCACAGCGGTAATATTGAGTTCACGGAGGATATTCAATCCGGCCTCGAACTGCTCGGGGCTCTCGAGTTTGGTACGGCCCGAACCGATGATGTCAAAGCCACCGGTGTTGCGGTACTGCTCGATAACGTCCTCGGTGAGTTCACGATAACGGTGCTTAACCAAACCGTTGGGGCCACCCAAGAAGCCATACAGACGGCAATACTTGTTCAGAGCCTTGATACCATCATAGAGGCCACAAATCACATTGTGTCCACCGGGAGCCTGACCGCCACTGAGGATCACGCCCACGTTGAAGGGCTTCTCGGGCGGCATCGCCGAGTCGTCACGCTCAAACGTGAGTTCGGGCATTCCATAGGTGCAGGGGAAGAGGGCTTGGATAGCCTCTTGGTCTGCAACCGACTGAGTGGGCTCGCCCTCGACCGCACGCACCGGGCACCGAAGTGTTGCGGGCAGTTTGGGTCTGTAAGTCAGCCTCATATTCTCCAGATAACTCTTATTGTCTGTCATGTTGTTGATGAAATATTAAATGGTTTGTATAAACGTTCACAATCTTTTTCACGGCTACAAAAGTACTGCTTATTTGTCACGCATACATCATAAAACCCTAACAATTTTTCGATTTATCAAGCCCTATTTAGAATTTTTGACACTTTCGGACCAAAAACTGATGATTTTTTGGCTTCAGCATCGGGTTTGTTCTGATTTTTCATCTTTTTCGACCGATTGTTTGGCATGTTATGAAAAACTTAGTAACTTCGCCATTCAAAACTCAACCAAGTTTTCAATTACGACCATAATAAACGACCGCTATATGAAAGGAATCGTACTTGCAGGTGGCTCAGGCACACGGCTTTATCCAGTGACAAAAGGTATCTCCAAACAATTGATACCCATCTATGACAAGCCGATGGTGTATTACCCCATTTCGGTGCTGATGCTGGCGGGTATCCGCGAGATACTCATCATCTCCACGCCACAGGACCTGCCCATGTTCAGGCGCCTGCTGGGCAGTGGCGAGGATATCGGCGTGCGCTTTGAGTATGCCGAGCAGCCACGGCCCGAAGGGCTTGCCCAGGCGTTTATCATCGGCGAGGAGTTTATCGGTGATGACAGTGTGTGCTTGGTGTTAGGAGATAACATCTTCTACGGCCAGAGTTTCACCCGCATGCTCATCGACGCCGTCCAACGCACCGAGCGCGAGCAGGTAGCCACCTTGTGGGCCTATGCCGTGAAGGATCCCAACCGCTTTGGTGTGGTGGCCTTTGACGCCGCGGGCAACGCGACCAGCCTGGAGGAGAAGCCAGAGCACCCCAAGAGCAACTATGCCGTGACGGGGCTCTACTTCTATCCCAACGACGTGGTGAACATCGCCAAGGGCATCAAGCCTAGTGCCCGTGGTGAACTTGAGATCACCACCGTCAACCAGGAGTTCCTGGCCCAAGGGCGCGTCTATGTGCAGACGCTAGGCCGCGGATTTGCATGGCTGGACACGGGCACGAGCGAGTCGATGGCCGATGCGACCAACTTTATCGGCACCATCGTCAACATGCAAGGCGTGCAGGTTGCCGCCCTCGAGGAAATCGCCTTCCGCAAGGGTTGGATCGACGCGGCACAGTTGATGGACCTGGCCCAACCCATGCGGAATAATCATTATGGCCAGTACCTGATTAAACTCGCAAAAAATGGAATTTAACGCCAACGACACCACCCGCTTAATAGAATTGCCCAAGATCAATGATCCACGGGGCAATCTCACCTTTATCGAGAGCGGCACGCACGTCCCCTTTCACGTCATGCGCAACTACTGGATCTACGATGTTCCCAGCGGCATGTGGCGCGATGGGCACGCGTTTAAGCGGCAGGACGAGTTTATGGTGGCCCTCAGCGGCAGTTTTGACGTAGTCGTCAACGATGGCACCGGCGAACACATCTTCCATCTGTCCCGTCCGCAGATCGGCCTGTATATCCCGCACATGACCTGGCGCCACATCAACAACTTCTCGACCAACTCGGTAGCGCTTGTGCTGACCAACGTGCGCTATGACGAAAATGACTACATAACCGACTTTAACCAATTTCTAACCCTAAAAAGACCCTCAGATGAATCGTATTGACAAGGCCCAAATCCACAAGCAGTCGCGCATCAACGACTGCCATATCATTACTCTGAATCGCCACCATCACGCCAATGGCAACCTCACCGCGGTGAACAACGGCGTGGAACTGCCCTTTGACATCCAGCGCACATTCTATATATATGATGTACCCGGAGGAGCCGAGCGCGGCGGTCACAGCCACTACACGTGCAATGAGTTTATCATCGCCATCAGTGGAAGTTTTGACGTTACTATCGACGACGGCACCGACCAGTACACCTATACCCTGAACCGTCCCTACCAGGGGTTGCTGGTGGTACCTGGCATCTGGCGCACCCTACAGAACTTCTCGTCGGGCTCGGTGTGCCTGGCATTGGCGTCGCACCACTTTGACGAAGAGGACTATGTGAGAGATTACCAGATGTTTCTGAAATTGAAAAACGGACCGATTGAATAAACTAACCACCGCCACTCATGAAGCAGTATCCATTCCTTGACCTGGCACTTGCCAACGCACCCTACGCCGACGAGTTAAAAGCCGCCGCCTGCGAAGTGATTGAGCGCGGGCGTTATCTGCACAGCACCCAGACCCAACTGTTTGAGCAGGAAATCGCGGCTTTGTGTCAGGTAAAGTGCTGTGTGAGTGTAAGCAACGGATTGGATGCCCTGAGGCTCATCCTGCGCGCCTACAAGGAGATGGGTCTGTTGCATGACGGTGACGAAGTCATCGTACCGGCCAACACCTATGTGGCCAGTGTGCTCGCCATCAGCGACAACGGGCTGGTGCCCGTGCTGTGTGACCCCAGCGAGCGAACCATGAACCTCGACTCCAGCCTGATCGGTGACCTGATAACCCCGCGCACCCGCGCCATCATGCCCGTGCACCTGTATGGAACGCCCTGCTGGGATGCCACGCTCATGCGGGTGGCCCGCGAGCACGGCTTGCTTGTCGTCGAGGACAACGCCCAAGCCATCGGCGCCATGAGCGACACACCCGGCCTGCATGGCACGGTCCTCACCGGCGGCCTGGGGCATGTGGGCGCCATCAGTTTCTATCCGACCAAAAATCTTGGCGCGCTGGGCGACGGAGGCGCCGTGGTCACCAACGACGAGCGGCTAGCCACTACCGTCAGGGCCCTCGCCAATTATGGTTCGGACCGCCGTTACCACAACATCTACAAGGGATATAACTGCCGCCTGGACGAGATTCAGGCCGCCATGCTGCGCGTCAAGTTGCGCCATCTGGAACAGGAAAACGCCACCCGCCATGCCGTAGCACTCGCCTACAGCGAGAGCATCAGTCATCCGAGGGTGAAGACGCCGGCCATACTGCCAGACACCAAACAGACGTGGCACCAGTATGTGGTGCGCGTCGATGACCGTGAGGCCTTCCGTGCCTATCTGCAGAGCCAAGGCGTGGGCACCGATGTGCACTATGCCACGCCTGCACACCGGCAGCCCTGCTACCAGGACCTGGAGCACACCGCGCTGCCCGTGACCGAGCGTCTGGCTGCCGAAGTCGTGTCACTGCCTATCGCACATCCCATCACGCCCGACGACGCCCGCGCCATCGCCGACATCATCAATCGTTATTGACCCTCACCCCACCCGATGAGCATGCGAGGCCATGGAATGAAACGATTTGTCCTGCTCAGCCTGCTGGCGCTGCTGCCCGCACTGCTGGTGGTCGCCTTTTATCTCATCAAAGACCCCTTCCACGTGGTAAAGCCCTATCAGGGCAAGGTGTATGACGAGGGCGACACGCTGTCGCTCACGATCAACTGGGGCCATGTGACCATCGAGTCGTTTAAGTATTTTGACCCGCAGGAGCATTTCGACTCGTTTATCTTCGGGTCCTCGCTGTCAGGCTACTACCGCATCCAGGACTGGCGGCGGCACCTGCCCGCTGACGCCCGCCCGTTTCACTTCAATGCGACCCGCGAGACACTCCACGGCATTTTGGACAAACTGCGCTACCTTACCGCCCATGGCACACACATCAGGCATGCGCTGCTCATCATCGAGGACGAGATGCTGCAGCGGCGCCCGCTGGATGCCGATGTGCTCTATGTGCGCCATCCGCAGACGACCGGCGACGTGTCGTGGTGGAAGTTTCATCAGATGTTTTTCAACACCTACCGCCACCCCGACATCATTGCCTACCTGATCTGTCCCGAGGCGATGACCCGCCGCGTGCTTGACAAGGGATTTGCCACAACCGACATCACCACGCGCATCGAGCCCCTCAACGAGGGTTACTACCGCTGGGCCGACTCGGTGATCGCCGTCAACCCCGCTGTCTACTATACGCCCCAGCACATCGCCCGATACCGCCATAACATGAAGTGCATGCCCTGCCCTAGCAAAATCACAGCCGAAGTCGAGGATCTGCTGCGCGGCATTGCCGGTGTGCTCGACCAGCAGGGCGCCGATTATCACATCATCATCCCGCCGCACTACGCCACCGAGGCCATTAGCAGCAGCGACTTGTACCAGATGGAGGCCATTTTTGGTGCCGCCAGGGTGCATGATTACAGCCACGACGCAGCCATGGGCAGCGACCTGCATTACTATTACGACGACGGTCACCTGATTGCCCAGGAGTGCGCGCGACTGATGGATAGCGCCTACCAAGCGTTGACGCTACCCTCCCCCTATTTGAAGCCTTAATCGATTCTGCTATAATTTCTGCTTAGTCGGCGGCAGCAACCCGCTTGCACTTGCCGCTCCACGCGTCGATGTCAACGCGGAGGATTTCGACTCTGTGAAACGATGCCGCTGCATACTTCATGCCGATTGCCGCGTCGTCGGGCGAGAGTTTATCGAGCAAGAGTGCCAAGGCTTGGCGTTTTTCCTCCTCCTCGAGATGTCGCACCGCGCGCCCCGTCAAGACGATGCTCTCATACTCGGTTGTGAACTTTGCCGGCAAGAGATTCACCTGGCCCACCACGCAGAACGACACCCTCGCATCCTGACCCAGACAACGAAGTTTGCGGCCCTCAGGGGCACAATGGATATAGATCGAATGGTTTCCGTCCCACACATAGTTGACCGGCACGCCATAGGGGGCCCCGTCAGCATCGCGCATCGAAAGCACGCCCCACTCCGCCCTGCGCAAGAGATCCATAGCGCTGGACTCATCGAGCAGGCGGTCTTGCCGCCTCACTTGGTCATTGTCGTAAGTCATCGTCATTTACCATTCAGGATTTCCCATGAGCGCCGCTGGGCACGCGCCAGGCTGGTAGAGTCGCTGGCATCGATGCCGTATTTCTCGGCAGGCGGAATCACCACAGCAGTGCCAGGAGGCACATTGTCGGGATCGTCAAGGACGCCCTGATTCTCCTCATAAATATATACCCAGAACCACGGGCTGCCATAATACTTCTGCGAGAGGGTGCTCAGCACCTCGGTCGAGGTGACGGTATCGGTCACTACAGGTGGCGTGGCCACGGCAGCGATGGTGTCGCTATCGGCAACGGCGGCCGACGGGTTGGCCTGTCCGCCACGGGACAGCAGCCACACGAGCACGCCTATGCCCACCACTGCGGCCAATGCTATCCACCACCAGCGCTTGCTGCCGCTCTCGGATTTCTGCTCTGATGGAGCCGAGGCCAAGGTCAAAACTGGCTCTGGGGCGGGTTCCGCTATCGGCTCAGGTTCCGATACCTCGACAGATTCCTGTTGCGGCTCGGGCTCTGGGGCGGGTTCTGGCTCTGAATCCACGACAGATTCAGGATCGGCGGGGGCTGATTCTTTGACGGGTTCCTGCTCGGGCTCTGACTCCTCGGCAGGTTCCTGTTCGGGTTCGGGTTGTGGTTTCCGCAACTGTTCGAGGGTTTCGGGAGAGGTCGAGGGGAACTGTTTGTCGATATCGGCCAGCCGTTCGTCGGTCACAGCATCATCGAGAACGACCGAGACAAACTGCGCAAAGGGCTGATTGACAGCCTCGGCAAGGCTCTTGTCTGGCGTAAAGGTCAACTTGTTGTGGCCCGCAATCTCGATGGCGTCGCCCGTTGATACGTTCACACTCTTGCGCGGCTTGACCGACGTCACCTTGAAGGTACCAATACCCTTGATCTTGACCGTCTCGCCGTCGATAAGTGCCTGTGTCACTGTTGCGAACAATTCACGCAGAAACAGTTCACACACACGCTTGGTGGTAGATGTGGCCTCGGCCATCAAATCCACGAGTTCGACAAATGTGATTTTGGTATACATGTGCTGTGTCCCCTTTCCGTTACTTCAGTTTGGCCTTGAGCACATTGCTCACCTTAAAGCCCACCACCACCTTGGGCGGCACCAGCATGCGCTTGCCCGTGCTGGGCTGTACCATCACGTGTTCGTTCCTCTTTTTGGGCTCAAACGTGCCAAATCCAGGCACATACACACAGTCCATCTCGCCACAGCGGGTGCGCAGAACACCGGCAAGGGCCTCGAGCAGTTTGCTCACGTCCTCGTCAGAGCGCCCCAGATTGGCGGCCACCGTTTCGACCAGTTTCTTGTTGTCCATAGCGGGTATTGTTGTTATGATAGTGCAAAATTAAGGATTATTTTTGTCATTTGGCTTTTTTCGCTTAATTTTGTCATTGATTACAACCGACAATCACCAGTGACAGATTACCAAACCCATTCATTATATGACATTATGAGAAAAATCGTTATTCTTGATGGCTATGCCGGCAATCCCGGCGACCTCTCGTGGGAACCGATGAAGGCGCTTGCGCCCTGTGACATCTATGACTTTGGCACCGCCGACACCGTGCTCGAGCGCTGCCAGGGCGCCGAGATGGTGCTGACCAACAAGGTGCCCATCGATGCCGATGCCATCGCACAGTTGCCTGAGTTGAAGTATATTGGCGTGATGGCTACAGGCTTTAACGTCGTGGACAGCGCCGAGGCCGCACGCCGAGGCATCATCGTGACCAATGTGCCGGCCTACAGCACCGACAGCGTGGCACAACTCACCATCGCCCACCTGCTCAACATCTGCTGGCAGCCTCAGCACTATACCGACGAGGCTCATGACCTGAAGTGGACCAACTGCGGCAGTTATGCCTACTTCAACACGCCGCTTATCGAGTTGGCAGGCAAGCAGATGGGTATCGTAGGCCTAGGCAACATCGGCAGCGCCGTGGCCCGTATGGCTCTGGCGATGAATATGCGCGTGATGGCCTATACCAGCAAGAGCGCCGACCAGTTGCCCGAAGGCATCATCAAGGCCGACAGCCTCGAGCACCTGCTGCGCACCAGCGACGTGCTCTCGATGCACTGCCCGCTCAATGCCGACACCACCGGCATGATCAATGCCAAGGGTCTGGCGCTGATGAAGCAAGGCTCCATCGTGCTCAATATGGCACGCGGAGCCCTCATCGTGGAGCAAGATCTGGCCGACGCGCTGAACAGCGGCCACCTGTATGCCGCCGCTATCGACTGCACGGCCGTCGAGCCGCCCGCTGCCGACCATCCGCTGCTCAGCGCCCGCAACTGCTACATCACGCCCCACATCGGCTGGACCAGTTACGAGGCCCGCACGCGCCTGATGGACGCCATTACCGAAAACGTCGCCGCCTACCTCAATGGCAAACCCATCAACGTTGTCAACCAATAATGATCATCCCCGTGACCCATTTTAAAAAAAAACGTTATGACGAACGAACCATTTTTTAAAGACATAGAAGAGGCCCTGGCCTGGGCCGAGGGCACACATTGTGCCATCACCGTGTGTGACCTGGAAGGGAAAGTGATTTTCATGAACGAGCGCTCACGTGCCACCTTTGACAAGGAGGGCCGCACCATGCTGGGCCAGAACCTGATGCCCTGCCATAGCGCGAAGTCGCAGGAGAAGATTCGCCACATGATAGAGACCGACACCGTCAACTGCTACACCATCGACAAGCAGGGTGTCAAGAAGATGATCTACCAGACCCCGTGGCGCAAAGACGGAAAAGTCTGCGGCATGGTGGAGATCTCGATGGTCATCCCCAGCGAGATGCCCCACTACGTGAGAGGTTAAAAACAATATTTTTGATGAAACGTTGGGTAATCGCATTGATGGCGGCTGTGGCCACTTTCTGCTCAATGGCCCAGGGGCGTTCTCTCGATCCTGAGGATAAGGCGCTCTGGGTCATCGACGGGCTCGTGATGGACACGACTACCGTGACGAGAGGGGAAATTGTCACCGACAGCATCGAGCCGTGGCTGGAACGCTATTTCCCATTGATCAAGACGGATGACATCAAGGAAATCCGACTGTTACGAGCCAGTGATGAAATCCAGATATACTGCGTCAACCCCAACGTCGGAATAATTGTCATCACAACACGAAAAGATAGCGGATTAAGAGACCTGGAACTCAACGGCGTTTACACGACCAAGAGGAAGAGAATCGGTCTGGCAGAATTATATTGCAAGACCTACCTTAACGACGCCATTGAGAAGAGGTGGAAAATCAAGCACATCAAGTCCATCCAGATTCACCCCGAGGGAAAGACCGTCGTTGACCGCAAAGGCAGCCCTCACACCGTGTTTGTCAGTATCGAGACGAAATAATCGAGCGAAGGTGTGGGAGTGTTGTGAGTTTTTTTGTACTTTTGTGGCTTAAATAATAGTAAAAGACATTAAAAACGAGATATATTTAATCATACTATGGCGGAGAATATTGAAAATATCAACGCTGGGGCCGAGGAGAAGAAGCCCTTGAATTTTGTACAGCAGTTTGTGGCCGAGGATCTGGCTGCGGGTAAAAACGGAGGACGCTTGAACACGCGTTTCCCGCCTGAGCCTAACGGCTACCTGCACATCGGCCATGCCAAGGCCATCTGCATGGACTTTGGCGTAGCCGAGAAGTTTGGCGGCACTTGCAACCTGCGCTTTGACGACACCAACCCCCAGAAGGAGGACACCGAGTATGTCGAGGCCATCATGCGCGACATTCACTGGTTGGGCTATGATTGGGGTGACAGGCTGTACTATGCCAGCGACTACTTCCCCAAACTGTATGACTTCGCCATCCGCCTGATCAAGGAAGGCAAAGCCTATGTTGATGACCAGACGAGCGAGCAGATTGCCCAGCAGAAGGGCACGCCCACGACGCCTGGCACCAACAGCCCCTACCGCAACCGCACCGTCGAGGAGAACCTGGATCTGTTCCAGAGGATGAATGCGGGCGAGTTTGAGGAGGGCAGCCACGTGCTGCGCGCCAAGATTGACATGGCATCGAGCAACATGCACTTCCGCGACCCGATCATCTACCGCATCATCAAGACGCCGCACTGGCGCACGGGCAACAAGTGGAACGTCTATCCCATGTATGACTTTGCCCACGGCCAGAGCGACTACTTCGAGGGCGTGACCCACTCGATCTGCACCCTGGAGTTTGTTCCGCACCGCGACCTGTATGACTACTTCGTGCACGAGTTGGCCGGCGAGAGCGCTGCCGAGTATTGCCCCCGCCAGATTGAGTTCAACCGCCTGAACCTCACCTACACCGTGATGAGCAAGCGCAAACTGCTGCAACTTGTCAAGGAAGGTCTGGTGGCCGGTTGGGACGATCCCCGCATGCCGACCCTGTGCGGCCTGCGCCGCCGCGGCTATACTGCCCAGAGCATCAAGAACTTTATCGAGGACATCGGCTATACCAAGTATGAGGCACTCAACGACATCGGCCTGCTGGAGCACAACATCCGCGAGGAGTTGAACCACCATGCCAACCGCGTGAGCGCCGTGCTGAACCCCGTCAAGGTGGTCATCACCAACTATCCCGAGGACAAGGTGGAAATGATGGAGATGGACAACAATCCCGAGCAGGAGAACGCCGGCAAGCACCAGATGCCGTTCTCGCGCGAGATCTACATCGAACGTGACGACTTCATGGAAGAACCGCCCAAGAAGTTCTTCCGCCTCACGCCTGGCAAGGAAGTGCGCCTCAAGGGTGCCTACATCATCATGTGCACCGGCTGCACCAAGGATGCCGATGGCAACGTGACAGAGATCCAGTGCACCTACGACCCTGACACGCTGAGCGGCAGTGCCGGCAGTCAGCGCAAGGTCAAGGGCACGCTGCACTGGGTGAGCGCCCGCCACTGTGTGGATGCCGAGGTCAGGCTGTATGACCGCTTGTTTGCCGTCGAGAATCCCAGCGCCGACACAGAGCACGACTTCCGCGAACTGCTCAATCCCGAGTCGCTGCGCGTCATCACCGATGCCAAGATCGAGCCGTTCCTGGCCGAAAATGCCCAGGTTGGCGACAAATATCAGTTCCAGCGCATCGGCTACTTCTGTGTCGATGAGGACTCTACCGAGGGTCGCCTCGTGTTTAACCGCACCATCGGCCTGAAAGACAGTTGGGCCAAGATGCAGAAGAACTAAGCCATCGGACCAAGGCCTACACGCAGGCCACCGACCAACCAACACAAACCGGTGCGGCTCACGACAGGAGTCGCGCCGGCATTGTTTTACGGGTTGCCTCCCGCACATGGCTTTCTGGAAGCAGCGGAAAATGTGCGAGGACGGATTCTTACTGCCAGAAATGAAAAAATCCCTCTCGCATGTTGCGGGTATGGGCGGTTTGCATTATCTTTGCAAATTGCAAACCATCGAAAATGAGTTTAAACAAAGAACAAATACAGAAGACCAAAGCGCAGCAAGATGCTGAAATCGTGCAATGCCTCAAAACCTTAAGTGCCGGAGGGCTGATTTTGTACCCGACCGACACGGTGTGGGGCATCGGCTGTGACGCCACCAATGCCGAGGCGGTGAAACGTGTGTACCAACTCAAGCGACGCGACGACAACAAAGCCCTGATCGTGCTGATCGACAGCGCCGACCATCTGGACCACTATGTGATCGATGTGCCAATGATCGCGCGCGAACTCATCGATGTCGCCGTCAAGCCGTTGACCATCATCTATGAGGGCGCCTACAATCTGGCTCCCAACCTGATGGGCGAGGGAGAGAGCGTGGGCATACGCATCCCCAACGATGAGTTCTGCCACCGACTGTGTGAACGCTACGGTAAGCCCATCGTCTCGACCTCGGCCAACGTGAGCGGGCAGCCCACGGCCACGACATTTGCCGCCATCGACGAGTCGATTGTGCAAGGCGTGGATTATGCGGTGAACTATCGGCGTGACGAGGCCACTCCGCGCCAGCCCTCCAACATCATCATGCTGCATCGCGACGGCACCTTCAAAATCATCCGCTAGATCATCCCTGCCATGAAGATCAGGCTCGACATCCGCAACAAAGCACATCGCCAGCGCATCAAGTATGTGGTGGGCGACCTGGTGATGTCTAACGTGGCCTGGTTCCTCTACAACATCGTGCGCTACCAGATGGGTACGGTGGTGGGCTGGCCCTATCTGGAGAGTTACCTCAAGAGCGACATGGTGGTTGCCGGGCAGATATTCTTCCCGCTGCTGATGATGGTGACCTACATCTTCAGCGGCTACTACAACAACGTGTGCCGCAAGTCACGCATACAGGAACTGCTCACCACGGCAGCCAGTGCAGTGATCAATACGCTACTCATCTTCTTCCTGGCGCTGATCAACGACGTGATCGGTGTGCGTGGCGACGACTATGAGATGATCCTCATCCTGTGGCTTCTGCTCTTTGGTCTGGTGTATCTGGTGCGAGCCATCATCACCAACAGAGCGTCGTCCCAGATCAAATCCCGCAAGTGGACATTCCCGACGCTCATCATCGGCAGCGGTGCAGCCGCCGTGGCCTTTGCCCACAAACTCAACAGCCGCCGCTACTCGTCGGGGCACGAGATCATGGGATTCGTCAATATCCCTGGCGAGAACCCTGTCAAGGACAATCCCCTGCCCTGCTATGACCTGGACGAGATTCAGGAGGTGTGTGACAGTCTGGGCATCTGGGAACTCATCGTCGTGCCCACCCGCGACGACACGCACCAGACGATGAATGCCATCAACCACCTGTTCAACCTGAGCCTGCCCATCATGATCTCTCCGGAGTATTTCAACAAGATGCAGACTCCGGTCAGGGTGTCGGACATGTATGGCGAGCCGCTGGTCAACATCTCGCTGAGCAGCATGAGCGACAGCGGCAAGAACATCAAGCGCGCGCTCGACATCGTCATCTCGGCGGTCGCACTGGTTGTGCTGCTGCCCGTGTTTGGCCTTGTGGCCCACATCATCCGGAAGACCAGTCCAGGTCCCATCTTCTACCTGCAAGAGCGCATCGGCCTGCACAACAAGCCATTCAAGATCATCAAGTTCCGCTCGATGATACACAACGCCGAGTCCTCGGGCAAGCCTCAGTTGTCGTCGGACAACGACCCGCGCATCACACCCTTTGGCCGCTTTATGCGCAAATACCGCATCGATGAGTTGCCCCAATTCTGGAACGTGCTCAAGGGAGATATGTCGCTGGTGGGACCGCGCCCTGAGCGCAAGTACTATATCGACCAGATTCTGCCCCTTGTTCCCGCCTATGCCCTGCTCCATCAGGTGCGCCCGGGCATCACCTCAATGGGCATGGTCAAGTTTGGCTATGCCAAGGACTTGGACGAGATGCTCGAGCGGGTGAAATATGACTTGATGTACCTGAACAACATGTCGTTGCTCAACGACCTGAAAATCCTCATTTACACCATTAAAATCGTCTTTACCGGACGCGGCATGTAACTATGGCACAGGATCAGAGCAACAACACAAGCGCCCACATCGGCGATTTGCCAGCCGACCGAGCCAAGGAACGCTCCAACTGGTGGATCAGACTGCTCATCTGGCGCGAGAAGCATATCCCCGAGAAGACCTTTGTGGCTATGCTAGCCCTGATTGTGGGTATCGCGTCAGGCCTTGCCGCCGTGTTGCTCAAGACACTCATCAGCCTGATTGCGGGCTTCCTGATCAGTCATGTCATCATTGAGCACGGCAACTTGCTGTATCTGGTGTTTCCCGCTATCGGCATCCTGCTGGCCAGCATGTATGTGTACTATATCGCCCGCGAGCCCATCTCGCATGGTGTCACGCGCGTGCTATATGCCCTGGCGCTGAAGAAGAGCCGCCTAAAGATCCATAACATGTATTCATCGCTCATCGCGTCATCACTGACCATCGGCTTTGGCGGATCGGTCGGAGCCGAGGGTCCCATCGTGTTTACCGGAGCCGCTATCGGCAGTAATCTGGGACAAGCATTCCGCCTCACCCCACAGACGCTGGCCATGCTTGTGGCCTGTGGCGCTGCCGCCGGTATAGCGGGCATCTTCAAGGCCCCTATCGCAGGCATGCTGTTCACCATCGAAGTGCTGATGCTTGACTTGACCGCAGGCGCTGCCCTCCCCCTGATCACAGCATCGGTGGCCGGAGCGACTGTCGCCTATGTGTTTACGGGCTACAACGTGGAATTCTTCTTCTCGCAGAGCGAGCCCTTCTTTGCCTCACGCATCCCGTATGTGTTGTTGCTGGGCGTGTTCTGCGGTTTTGTGTCGCTCTACTTCATCACCTTGATCGACCGCATCGAGGCCAGATTCAAGCGGTTGCGCAATCGCTGGGTGCGATTTGCCGTGGGCGGCATCACCCTGAGTCTGCTCATCTTCCTGATGCCCCCGCTCTATGGCGAAGGCTACGAGAACATCACCCAACTGATCAACGGCGACGTGACGAGCATCTTCAACAACAGCCCCTTCTATACCTATAGGGACAATACGGTGGCCGTGTTGCTGTTCCTGTTTGCCCTGGGCGCCTTCAAGGTGTTTGCCACCGCAGCGACCAATGGCGGCGGCGGTGTGGGCGGTACGTTTGCACCCTCGCTGTTTGTCGGTGTGATGGCAGGCGTGTTCTTTGCCTGCCTGTTCAACCACTTGGGTTTTATCGATCCCCACACCCCACTCAGCATCAAGAATTTTGCCCTGATGGGCATGGCCGGAGTCATGGCCGGAGTCATGCACGCCCCTCTGATGGCCATCTTCCTCACGGCCGAGATGACGGGAGGTTATGACCTGTTCCTGCCGCTACTCATCGTATCGGCCAGCAGTTATGGCATCTGCCGCATCTTCACGCCCTATGGCATCTACTCGCGCCGCTTGGCCAAGCGCGGCGAACTGCTCACCCACCAGAAGGACCGCTCGGTGCTGACGCTGCTGAAGATGGACAGCGTCATCGAGAAAGACTTCTCGATTGTGCATGCCGACATGAGCCTCAAGGACATGGTCGACATCATAGCCCAGAGCCGCCGCAACCTGTTCCCCGTGACCGACGATGACGGCCGACTGCTGGGCGTGGTGCAACTCGACGACATCCGCAACATCATGTTCCGTCCCGATCTGTATCGCCGCATGCACGTCAACCGCTTTATGGCCATCCCGCCCGCCAAGGTGGTAGTGGGCACCCCGATGGAGAAGGTGATGAAGACCTTCGACGACACGGGAGCGTGGAATCTGCCCGTCGTTGACGAGGAAGGCAAATATGTGGGATTTGTCTCCAAGAGCAAGATTTTTAACAGTTACCGACAAGTATTGAAACATTATACCTACGATTAACCATCTATGCGAATCATCAACATCACACTACCAGCCCTGTTCCTACTGTTCGCAAGCCTCACCGCCATCGCTGCTGAGGCGCCTGATTCTTGTCGCAATGACCTGGAGGCCGCATCGGTCGAAGCACTGACCGCCGACGAGGCTGACGCCATGGCCGAGGCTGCCGCGCCCGACACCGTCGTCATCGATGCCGACGACGAGTTGCCGATGTGTTGTTTCGCGGTAGGGCCATCCTACTACAGGAAATATCGCGGACCTGACTTCCATTTCTTCAAGAACACCACCAATTACAGCATCAAGCCCTACACCTTCATCCAGGATCAGACATGGGTAGGCATCCCCGTGTTTATTGCCGGCTGGATTGCCAAGAGCGAGAAAAAAGCCTTCCAGCAAAACTACAAAAACAGTAACACCAGAATCCGCCTGATCAAGTATAACTTCCACAGCGAGGTGGACAACTACACCCAATTCTCGGGCATCGCCCTGACGGCGGGTCTGAAAATGGCCGGCGTTGAAGGCCGCTCGAGTTGGCCTCGCCTGATTGCCTCGTCGCTGGCTTCCTATGGCGTGATGGCAGCCTTTGTCAATGGTATCAAATACAGCGCCAAGGAGATGCGTCCCGACGAGTCGACCAAAAATTCGTGGCCATCGGGGCACACGGCGACGGCCTTTGTCGGCGCCACGATTCTGCACAAGGAGTATGGCCTGACACGCTCGCCGTGGTATTCCATCGCGGGTTACACTGTAGCCACGGCCACCGGTGTGATGCGTGTGCTCAACAACCGCCACTGGATCAGCGACGTGCTCTCGGGGGCGGGCATCGGCATCCTCTCGACAGAGTTGGCCTACGGCATCTGTGACCTGCTGTTCAAAGACCGAGGCCTGCTGATGAACGACCTGAACATCCATCCTGACCTGAGCAAGAATCCCTCATTCTTTGCCATCTCGATGGGCCTAGGCTTCGGCAACAAGCACCTGGTGCTGCCGGATTTTGACTTTGAAGGCTATGGAGTGGAGCATGACGACAAGCCCATGAGCCTAGAGTTTGGCAATGCCACCGCAGTGGGTGTCGAAGCCGCCTACTTCTTTAATCGCTACATCGGTGTGGGAGCCAGGCTGCGAGTCAAAGCCACCCCTATCAAGAAGTGGTCTGCGTTTGCCACCGATGAGGAAATAATCATGAAGGAGAAATTCGAGGCTACCGAACTATGGGATGGTGTCCAATATCTCAGACTGAAAGTCCAGAGCGACCATATCACAGAGTTTGCCGCCGATGCCGGCATCTACTTCAACCTGCCACTCTCCTCACGCTTTGCCCTTGGCACCAAGGTGCTTGCAGGCCGCAGCGTGATGGACGACGTGGATGTGGACGGCATACTCAAAGGCTTTAAGATGAAGCGAGTGAACGGGCGTTTTGTCCCGACCGATTATTACATCGACACCAAGTGGGACTACATCAACCTGAGCGCTACCAACTCATTTAAATTCGGTTCCGGCCTCTCGTTGACCTATGCCCATAAAAATTCCTTCTCCTGGCGAGTGTTTCTGGACTACGACTATGCATCCAAGACTTACACGGCCTCCTATTCCCCGCTCAAGGTCATCGAAGAGTTCGCACCACAAATTCTGGAACAATTCGAGGGTTACAATTGGAATCCTGCCATGACCTTCAAGTCCAGCATCCACAAGCATCTGCACCAGTGGGTAGCAGGCGGAGCCCTGTGCGTATCGTTTTAATTGAGGAACTATCATGACAAAAGAAGATTTGAAAATCATATTTTTCGGCACACCTGATTTTGCCGTTGAGAGTCTGAGCCGACTGGTTGAGGGCGGCTACAACATCGCTGCTGTAGTGACCATGCCCGACAAGCCTGCCGGTCGTGGCCGCCAGTTGCAGCAGAGCGACGTGAAGCGCTATGCCGTGGAGCATGGTCTGCCGGTGTTGCAGCCCGTGAGCCTCAAGGATGAGGCGTTTATCGAGCAGTTGCGCTCCTATGGGGCTCAGTTGTTTATTGTCATCGCCTTCAGGATGCTGCCCGAGGCCGTGTGGCAGATGCCACCGCTGGGCACCTTCAATCTGCATGCGTCGCTGCTGCCACGCTACCGTGGAGCAGCGCCCATCAACTGGGCCGTGATCAATGGTGACACCGAGACCGGTGTGACCACCTTCTTTCTCAAGCATGAGATCGACACGGGCGACGTCATCCAGCAGCGCTCATGCCCCATCGCGCGCCACGACAATGTCGAGGACGTGCACGACCGCCTGATGGCTATGGGAGCCGACATGGTGCTCGAGACCGTCGATGCCATCATCGCCGGAACCGTTAAGCCCATCCCGCAGGACCAACTGCTCACTGCCGGGCAGCAAGCGACCCCTGCGCCTAAGATCTTTAAGGATACGTGCCGCATCGACTGGAGCCGCCCTGCCGAGACGTTGTACAACCACATACGCGGCCTGTCTCCCTATCCTGCCGCCTGGACAACGCTGGCCGATAGGCAGGGCAACGAGGTGACAACGCTCAAGATCTTTGCCACTAGCGAGCCGCAAGCGATGGGCGCTGGCGAGCAACCCGCTCCCGGAACCATCCAAGCCGACCGCAAGAGGCTGCGTGTGGCTTGCGCCGATGGCTGGCTTGAAGTGCTCTCGTTGCAACAGCCGGGCAAGAAGCGCATGGACACCGACGCTTTTCTGCGCGGATTCACCCTCACCGACGGCACCCACTGCAAGTAGCGGGCATCGAGTCATCATATTGATATATTGCCACACAGATAACAATCACGGGGCTCCCTCACTTGGAAGCCCCGTGATTGTTGTTTATCGCCAATTGCGACAGACGCTTGATCAGTTGCCAGAGAGCAGCATGTCGATCAAGGCGGTCACATCCGTGATGTTGACGGTGCCGTCGCCATTGACGTCGGCAGCCTGGGTATCGGTATCTTCACTAGGATTCAGCAGATAGTCGATCAGCGCCGTCACGTCCGTGATGTTGATGAAACCATCGTTGTTCACGTCACCAGGGGTGAAAGTGGGCTGCTGGAGCAGGGTTACCTGCTGGGTGTTGCTCCAATTGCTCTCGGTGCCGTCAAAGTACAGAGCCTTAACCTTATAGGTATAGAGGGCACCAGCGGTGAGGTTGTTGAGTGTGAAGAACTTGTTGGCTATGCCGGTCACGGTCTGGCTATTGCCACCAGTGGCATATTCCAGTGTGTAACTGGTGACTGCACTGGCGGGCGTCTGGTCGGTCCAATCGGCGCGGAACGACGTCTCGGTGACATAAGCCTCGTTGGCAGGCTGCATCACGGGAGCGTATGTCGTCACGGTAGCGGTACCGTTCAGTGCCACATAGATGGTATCAGCGTCCTTGCTGCGCAGCATCACGCGCGTGGTGTGATTGCCTGCAGTGGTGGGCTTGTAGGTCACTGTGATGTCAACACCAGTGGTTGCGGCAGTCTTGGTGACATTGGTCTTATCGACTGTGAAGCCATTGGCAGGACTGAGCACCTTCACAGAAACGGCACCTGTCAGATTATAACCCTTGAGGTTAAAAGTACCGGTCACGCTCTCGCCGACGGTGGTGTTGAAGTTCAGTTCCATCGGGTTTGCCGTTAACAAAGGCACAGCCTCGGCGGTACCCTCGCAAACGACGATAGTGGTCTCGGCAGCGCCACCAGAAACTTCGATATTGGCCTTATGGCTGCCAGATGTAGTAGGATTATAGGTTACCGTGATGTCGGCACCTGCCATAACCTCGGCTGCAGTGAGCGTAGTAGGAGTCACACTAAAGGAGCCATTTCCGCTACGATTGAAGGTAATGTCACCCAGCAAGTTCTGTCCACTCACGTGGAAGGTGCGGGTCACCGGCGTACCCGTTTTGGTCGTGCCGAAATTGAGTGTGTCGGAGTCAACAGTCAGCACGGGGATAGTCATTTGTCCGCCAGGAGGCTGAATGCCAATCACAGCCTGTTGACTAGAACTGTAAGCATAGCCATCCAATGGATCGGTAAAGGCATTCATGACAAACCAATTATTACCATAGCCTCCCCAACCGAAGTTAACATGAAATTTATTGTCACTTTCACGATAACCATCTACATTGAAGGCGTGACCACCACTCTGTGAGATTCCCATATAGACAACAGGGCGAGAATTAGCCATCTCATTCTTAATCACAAGAGCCCAATTGCTCTCGGAGTAAGAATACTTCCTGACCAATCGTGTAGTACTGGAGTCGTAGCCAAAGAGTTTAAACATCGTCACAATATTACCGGCCTCGGTTGGGTAGATGCCACTGGCTTCGGTACCGTAATCCATCTTCTCAGCCTGACCCACATAACGCATCAGCCAAGCGACAGCATTGGCTTGAGCCGTTGTGTAACCATATCCGTAACTATTCTTCATATTAGCCCAATCAAAAGTAATCGGGGGCAAAGCGTCAACTACACATTTCATCGAACTGTTGCCATCGATATCGATATTAAACGTATAGCCAGGAACTGTAGGAGTAGGGGCCGTTGGGTACTTCCAGTAATGCATCACCATCGACGCCGAGGTAGCGGGGCAGCCGGTCACGCACTGGTAGGTTGTTCCGTTAGTGGCAGTAAACTTGCACTGGTTGTAGTAGGGTGCAGTCTGGTCCCAGTTGCAGGTGAGCAGCGGGCCATAAGTAGCAGCCTTCAGCGAAGTCGATTGCCGCACGGGTTTTTCGACAATCAGGCCAGGGTGAGTCTGTAAAAACTCAATCTGTTCTTTATAGCAGTCTAATAAGTAAACCAATCCATCAGGCATTTTGTCAAGATCCAGCGGTGCGTCTCCCACCATAAGGATTTCCTCGGCACGATCATCACCTGAAACAATCAGAAAGGTACTCTCAGTGTTAAAGATGTAATAAACAGGTTGCCCAAGTTTTGTATTGCCCATCTCGGCTTTAACTAACGTTGGATTGACAGCAGCAGTCATCATCTTGCCTGCACTGAACTCATTAACCAAGTAGTTCTGGGCGGTTCTCATCGCCTGAGTCAGGTCCACATTAGCGGCTGTCATTTGTAGCGCTGCCACAGCGACAGCAAGCATTAGAAAGATCTTTTTCATTGTAGTAGTTATATATAGTAAATGATATTTTTTCAGAAAAAGCCCCGCAAAGATATGCAAGTTAAGCAATAATACCAAATTTTCGGCTTTGTTTTCACATATTTTATTAGGATTGTCACAATCAGGAACTTACCGACCACGCATCGATCGGCAAACCCGACCGCTACCGGATTCCACAATGCGTCACGAGCATGGGGTCAACGTTATGTCGGCCTCCTCATCAAGCAAAATCGAGGCGCCCAAGCATATTTGGGCACCTCGATGTGTAATGGGTATGGATCCGATGGTCACCCATCGGCATAGTCACCAGGGTTTGTTACTTGCCGCTGCTGATCACCGGCTTAACCATGTTGAAGTTGGCGGTTCTCATCGCCTGCGCCTGGTCAACGGGGGCAGCGGTCATGTGCATTGCCGCCATTGCGGCAAGCATCAGTAAGAAAGATTTTCTCATAAACGTTAACGTTAATAATGATATATTTACTCTTGTAAAAAGCGTGCAAATATACAAAACTGATGCCATATTATCCAAATTTTTTATTGCACTTTCATCTTATTAGTAACATTTTTTATCAAATCATCATGATATCCCATAATCAATCTCACGGCTTCACTTCCCGCCTGTATGAAGAAATGCGGGACACGGCCCAGTCACGATGTGGGCAGTGTCCCGCAATGGGATCATTCCTGGCCATCTCCACGATGGGAGTTGGTCAGCATGCACTCATTATCAGAAGGCTAATTCACGATATTTGCGAGCAGTCTTAGGAGCCTTGATGCTGGCAGTCTCTTCGCCTTCGGTCAAGAGTTTGTCGATGAGTGCGGTGACATCACCAATGTTAATGCTACCGTCAGCCTTGACTTCGGCACAAATAGTGCAGATCTCGACGTTTTCATTATCCAGGAGGTAGTCGATGAGCCTTGTCACGTCGGCAATGTCCACCTTACCGTCGTGGTTCACGTCACCCAGCTCATAGCCGTGGCCGTTCTGGAACAGGGTAACCTCCTCGACGTTACTCCAACCGCTCTCGGTGCCGTCGATGTACAGAGCCTTAACGCGATACAGGAAGGTGCCCTCGGCGGTCAGATCCTTAACGGTGTAGAACTTGTCAGGAGTGATGCCCTCGATCAGACGGTAGTCGGGACCACCGGTCTCGGTAGCCATGAGCAGGTTCAAGGCTGCGGTCTTGTCTCCGGCATAGATGCGGATGCCAGAGATGCAGCACAGGCCGCTCACACCAGTGAGGGTGATCTTGTCGCTGGCAGCGCAAGCAAGGACTACACTCTGAGTGGTAAAGTCGGTGCTGTTGATGGTCACATTCTGCGAGCCCTGACTGGTGGCTATCTGCAGGGTGATCGACGTGCCATACGATTCACTGAAGATGCTGCCATCGAGTTCCACAGTCACCTTGTCATAGCCCGAGAAGTCATAGGTATTGCTACCTACGGTGAAGGCATAGGATGATCCGCTCTGGGTCAACTCGCCAGTGATGATGGCGCCATCGTCGATAAACAAGCCAGTGGTTGCCGTCCAACCCGTAGGCAGGAAACTGCTGGCGGAGTTCACCTGGTTGGAGTACTGGTTGGAGGAGTTGACCTGAGCCGTGAGGCCGGTGAAGTCGGCATTCTCCATCAATACATAGGCGGGCTGCTCGGGTTCCTCGGGCTTGGCATTCACCTCAAAGGTGTAGCTGGCCACGTTCTCGGCCGGGGTTTGGTCAGTCCAGTCGGCACGGAAGCTGGTCAGGTTGATGAAACTCTCGTCGGCGGGCTGCATCACGGGAGTGTAAACCTCCAGATCGCTGTTGATGAGGGTAACCTGATTAGTGTTGCTCTCACCGATATCGCCATTGGTGTAGTTGGCAACTACATAGAAGTTGAAGGTGCCGCCCTGGGTCAGGCCGGTAACAGTGTAGCTCTTGTCCTTGATACCGGTGATGACACGGTAGGTAGCGTCGCCGGTCTCGGCAGCCTTGAGCTGGTTGGTGGTGAGGTCACCAGCATAAACCTTCATGTATCTCAGATCCGGCATGCCGGTGGTTGTGAGCTTCACATAGTCGCTGCTGGCGCAATCCACTACGATAGTGTACCAGTTGAACGAGGTGTTATCAGTGATATTGACGGTTTTGCTGCCGGCGCTTGTAGCAACGGTAATGGTGTTACCGGTGTTATAGGGCTGGGCATAAACCCTCACGGTCATCTTGTTATAGCCGGTTAAGTCGTAGGTCTTACTCTGAACATAGCCATTGGCCGATGCACTCAGGTAGCAGGCACTGCTGCTGCTGTAGTAAGTCAGACCCGTTGCAGTCCATCCGGAGGGCAGTGTGTTAGAAGCGCTCCAGTCAGTGGTGTCGAGCAGGGCGACAGCAGGAGTGAAAGGCTTGTCGCTCACATAGAGGGTGTAGCTCTCCACGTTCTCGGCAGGTGTCTGGTCGGTCCAGGTAGCCTTGAACGATGTGCTGGTGATATCGGTGGCATCGAGCATCACAGGAGGATAGGTCTCCAGCGGAGCAGCCTCGGCGGTACCGTTGAGCTTAACGGTCACGGTCTCGGCATCGGCACTGGTGAGCGTGACGGTTGCCTCGTGAGTGCCCACGGTCGTCGGGTCATAAGTTACAGTGACGTTTACACCATTAGCGGCCTGGTTAGCGCTGATGCTGCTGGTGCTCAGCGTGAAAGCATTGGAGCCGCTCAGGGACAGCGACACGTTGCCAGTGAGGTTGGCACCGGTAACCTTAAAGGTAGCAGTCTCGGGAGTGCCCACGGTAGTGTTCATCTCGAGGGTAGCGGGATTAACTGTGATTCTGGGATTGGTCAGGGCACCTGCGGGAGGCTCGATGCCGATAATCATGGCCTCGCCATAGTTGAAGACGTAGGAACCCGACTGGCCCGTAGCGCCCGTAGAGGTGGTGAAATTGTGCAGCGTGCAATAGCCATTGCTGTCGCCGCTCCATCCCCAGTTCACATAGTACTGTCCGCTGGCATTAACGCCAAAGACGTTGAAGGCGTGACCCGCAGGCTGGTAACTACTGCAGTCATAGGCCAGATACTCGATGGGGCGGCCGTTGTGCAGTTCGTTGAGCATCCATTCGTTCCACTGGGCATCGGTATACTGCTGTGGACCGTTGGTGTACCCCCCCCATCCAGATGATTGGAGTTCAGTGAGGGTGAGCAATTTGGCATCGGTGTAGCCCATGTTGTGACATCCTTCCAGAATTTCAGGATCGTTGGCGCCGCTGGCGCTGGTGCCGTACATATAGTCGGGAATAGCCTGGCCCGTGTAGCGCATGAGCCATGCCACAGCGTTGGCCTGGGTCGTATTATAGGAGGTGTTGGTGGGGCCGGTGTACTCATCGAGGATGTTGTCCCAGTCGGCAGCACGCTCAGACAGTGCAGCAGCATTCACGCCACCTGAACTCGAGCCATTGATGGCTGCCACTGCGGGGAAGGTCTCGGGCCATTTCCACTTATAGTAGCACATGCTCAGCGACGTGGCCGGACAACCAGTCAAGGTGCGACTGCTGCCACTGGTGGGGCATTGGTTGTTGTAAGGAGCGCTTTGGTCCCAGTTAGCATTAACCAGCGGAGCCACGGGAGTGGTGGCATACTTGGGAGCCTTGACCGGCACCATGGTACCAGCCTTGAGACCGTCAATCTGGTATTTGTACTTGTTGAGCAACCACTGCATGGCGGGCGGGATGTTATTCATGTCGAGGGCACCTTCCTCGCCATACATCAGAATCTGCGGTGCCTGGTCATCACCGGCAACGACCACATAGGATTTATCGGTGTTAAAGATGTAGTAGTCCACTGCCGTAGGCTTGGCTACAGAGGCTTCGGCCTTAACGAGTTTGAGATTGGCAGCGGCGAAACCATTGAGGCGGCCAGTCTTTACTTGTTTTGATAGGAAAGCACTTGCAGCAGCCTGAGCCCGACTGACAGACACGTCGGCGGCCGACAACTGCAACGTCGCAAGCGCAACTGCGACAAGCAGGAATAAGAATTTCTTCATAATCTAGATGGTATTAATTAATGTTAAAAAAAATTACTGTTTATGCCTTGTAAGATTCTAAAGCCGACGCAAAGATAATAGTACGTTAGGGAAAAACCAAATTTTTGTTTGAATTTATCACTGAAATCATAAAAAAAATTAGAAGCCTCAATGCCTTCATCCTTTCTGCAAGAGTCTGTTTCACTTGATAAAGGACGTCGTTCACTTAACAATTCAGCCGCATTATAAAAATTAGTTAATTCCTACCGAACAATGCTCAGATTTGAGTAAATTTGCCGCCACAGACGCTATCAACGATGAACAACGAGCAGCAAATCAACCATAACCGTGAGGAAAAGCGATGCACCGTCGTGGGCATGACCTGCGACGTGTGCCTCTCTGCGCTGAAAATCGGCACAGGCATCGTGGGGCACTCCAGCGCCATTCTGGCCGACGGCATTCACTCGATCAGCGACACGGTCACCGATGCACTGGTCTATACGATGGTCCGTCTGTCGGGCAAGGGTCCCGACCAGCGCTATCGCTATGGCCGGGGCAAGTATGAGACGCTCGCCGCTTTCCTGATCAGCATCATCCTGGTGGTCGTGGCTCTGGGCCTGATGATCGAAGGCGCCAGAGACGTGTGGGAAGCCATCAACGGTGGCTCGCTCGAGCGCCCACACGATATCGCTCTGGCTGTCGGCATCATCGCCGTCGTGGTCAAGGAAGGGCTGTACCACTATACTCGACTGAAAGGGCGCAAAACCGGCAGCAGCGCACTCAAGGCCTATGCCTGGCATCACCGCGCCGACGCGCTATCGACAGCAGCGACCCTGCTGGGTGTTGCCGGTGCCATGTTTCTGGGCGAGCCGTGGCGCGTGCTCGACCCGCTGGCGGCTATTGCCGTGAGTGTGCTCATCCTGGTACTGGCCTATCGCATGGGTAAGCCCGCGGTCGAGGAGCTGCTCGAAGTATCGCTGCCAACCGACGAGCAGAATCGCATCGCCGCCATCGTGACGGCCACGCCGGGCGTCAAAGCGTTTCACAACCTGCGCACCCGCCGCAACGGCAGCCTGCGCGTGGTGGACATACACATCAAGATGGATGGCGAGATGAGCGTTGCTCAATCCCACGACATCACCCGTGAGATCGAGCGCCAACTCAATGAAGCCTTGGGCGAAGTGATGACCAACATCCACGTTGAGCCCTATCACGGTCACAACCACTGTGAGAAAGTCGGCAATAACACAACAATCGAATCGAAATGAAACAAATAGCACTCAACAACACCCTACCCCGCGTGTTTGCCGGTCACCACGGCATCCACAGCGACGTGTGGCTGCAAGACATCGGTCTGGAACGCGGCAAGCGCTATCTGATCAGCGCCGAGAGCGGCACCGGCAAGTCGTCGATGTGCAGTTACATCTATGGATATCGCCAGGACTACAGCGGCGCTATCACCTTCGACGGCCAGGACATCCGCTCACTCACCATCGACCAGTGGTGTGAAGTGCGCCAGCGCCACATCGCCTATCTGCCACAAGACATGCGCCTGTTTGGCGAACTCACGGCGATGGAGAATGTGGAACTGAAAAACCGCCTCACGCAATTCAAGTCGGCCAGCGAGATTGGCCACCTGTTTGAGGCGCTGGGCATCGCCGACAAGCAGAACAGCCTGGCGTCTAAATTGTCGATCGGCCAGCAACAGCGCGTGGCCATCATCCGCACCCTGTGCCAGCCGTGTGACTTCATCCTGCTCGACGAGCCGGTAAGCCACCTCGATGAGGAGAACAACCGCACAGTCGCCGAGATCATCGTCAAAGAGGCCGAGCGACAGGGGGCTGGCATCATCGCCACCTCGGTGGGCAACCACCTGAGGATGGAAGTGGATCAAGTCTTCAACCTCTAGCCCCTATAGCCGGAGGCCATCAATCCGCAGGGCTGAATCTTGCCCCCCCCTTAACAAATGACAAAAAGAATATAATGAAAGATATCATCTGGAAACTGCTACGGCAACACATCAGCAAGAGCCAACTCATCGGCTTTGCGATTGCCAATCTCATAGGGCTCACCATCGTCCTGCTCGCGGTGCAGTTCTACCGCGACGTGCGACCCATATTCAACGACGAGGAGAGTTTCATCAGCAAGGATTACCTCATCATCACACGCGCCGTGACGGGTGCCGGTGCGATGATGGGCAACAACGGCGAGTTCAGCGATAACGACATCAGCGACCTCGAGCAGCAACACTGGTGCCGACAGGTGGGCCGGTTCCTGAACAGTGACTTCGCCATCGACGCACAGTTGGGCGTGGGCAGTGGCCATGCCATGCACACGCAGTTCTTCTTCGAAGCCATCCCCGACGAGTTTATCGACATCGACCCCAATGCGTGGGGTTTCTCGCTGGACAAGCCCGAAGTGCCCGTGGTCATCTCACGCGACTACCTGTCGCTCTACAACTTCGGGTTTGCCGCCACACAGGGCATGCCACGCATCAGCGAGGGTCAAGCCGAGATGCTGCCGCTGGAGTTCACCTTGAGCGGCAACGGCAAGCGGCAGGTGATGCCTGGACGTATCGTCGGTTTCTCTAACCGTCTGAATACCGTCATCGTGCCACAAGAGTTCATGGAGTGGGCCAACGGCTACTTCGGCACCGGCAATGAGCAGCACCCGCAACGGCTCATCGTGGAGGTGAACAGCCCTGGCGACGTCAAGATCGAGCAGTACATGGAAGATCACCACTACGAGGTGGCCGGCGACAAGATGTCATCGAGCAAGGCCAATTACTTCCTCACGGTCATCAGTGGCATTGTCATTGCGGTGGGTATCATCATCAGCCTGCTCTCCTTCTTTGTGCTCATGCTGAGCATCTACCTGCTGCTGCAGAAGAACACCCGCAAACTGCAAGACCTCTTGCTGCTGGGCTACTCGCCCAACCAGGTCTCGCGGCACTACATCCTGCTGGTTGTGGGCCTGAATGCCGCCGTGCTCGTTCTCGCCATCGTGCTGATGATGCTGGGGCGCGTGGCCTATATGGACATGATCCACGCCTTCGGCATCAGTGGCTCGAGTGTGTGGGTAGCCATCCTGGTCGGCATCGTGATCATGGGCGCCATCACCGCCGGCAACATCCACGCTATCCGTCAGAAGGTCAACTCGCTCTGGCTCCACGAGAAGTAGAGCCGAAGCCTCATCGCGGCCTTTACATCACTGCCGGGTGTGTCATGATTGCGACTCGGTAATATAACCGTGCTATCGCACGGGAAATCATTCAAATTAATTTAATATTATCATTAATACAAATCAATTATTAATTTTAATTTAAATACTGGATATATTTCCCGCCCATAGGGCGGTTTTTTTTGTAGCATTTGAATGATAACACACTCAGCAGTCGTTATCAGGCAGCGGCACGACTGGTGTGCCAGACGGTAGCCAGCGCCCATTGGCCAGAGGATTGGCAGTAGGCGCCATAGACGCCACTTCTTTAGTTTTTTTAAACCTTGGAGTGTATAAGTTGGGAGGAAAAAATTTGTCTAGTCGAGGGGAAAGCAGTAATTTTGGGGGTAAATTAACCTTTAAACATAAAATAACTACTAAAACTTCTGATTATCAAATGAGTATGGAGAAGAAAATCGTGGAATGCGTGCCTAACTTCAGTGAGGGACGCAATATGGCCATTATTAAGCAAATTACCGATGAGATCGAACGTGTCAAGGGCGTGAAACTGCTCGACGTGGACCCAGGCGAGGCTACCAACCGCACAGTGGTGACCTTTGTGGGTGAGCCCGACGCAGTGCTCGAGGCTGCCTTCCAGGCTGTCGGCAAGGCCGGTCAACTCATCGACATGCGTAACCACCACGGTGCACACCCGCGCATGGGTGCCACCGATGTATGCCCGCTGATTCCCGTGGCCGGCATCACCCTTGAGGAGTGTGCCGAACTGGCCCACAAACTGGCCGAGCGCATTGCCCGCGAACACAATATCCCCTGCTACTGCTATGAGGCCGCTGCCATGAAGCCCGGTCGTCAGAACCTGGCCGTGTGCCGCGCTGGCGAGTATGAGGCTCTGCCCGAGAAGATGGGTAACCCCGAGAAGGGTCCCGACTTCGGCGACCGCCCCTTTGACGAGAGCGTGGCCCGTACGGGCTGCACCGCAGTAGGTGCCCGCGACTTCCTCATCGCTGTGAACTACAACCTGAACACCACCTCGACCCGTAGGGCCAATGCCATCGCATTTGACGTGCGCGAGAAGGGCCGCCCCGTGCGCGAGGGCAATCCCATCACCGGCAAGATCGTTAAGGACGAGAATGGCAACAACGTGATGAAGCCCGGTACCCTCAAGGGCACCAAGGCCATCGGCTGGTACATCGACGAGTACAAGATCGCTCAGGTGTCGATGAACATCACCAACATCAACGTGACGCCGCTGCACGTGGCCTTTGAAGAGGTGTGCCGTTGCGCCCAGAACCGTGGCATCCGCGTCACCGGTACCGAGATCGTGGGTCTGATGCCCAAGCGCTGTCTGATCGAAGCCGGCAAGTACTTCCTGGAGAAGCAACAACGCTCGACGGGTATTCCCGAGGAGGATATCATCAACATCGCCATCCACTCGATGGGATTGGATGACCTGAAACCCTTCGACCCCAACGAGAAGGTAATCGAGTTTATGCTCGAGGCCGACAACAATAAGGGTAACCGCCTGGTGGACCTCACCGTGACCGGTTTTGCCGATGAGACTTCGCGCGAATCTCCCGCTCCCGGCGGTGGCTCAATCAGCGCTTATATGGGTGCCCTGGCAGCATCGCTGGGTACGATGGTAGCCAACCTGTCGAGCCACAAGCCCGGTTGGGACGACCGCTGGAACGAGTTCAGCGTGTGGGCCGACAAGGGCCAGGCCATCAAGGTCGAGTTGCTCCACCTCGTGGATGAGGACACCGACGCCTTCAACCGCATCATGGCTGCCTTCGGCATGCCCAAGAAGACCGATGAGGACAAGGCTGCCCGCACGGCTGCCATCCAGGACGCTACCCTGTATGCCACCCAGGTGCCCCTGCGCACGATGAAGGCCTCGTTCAAGGCATTTGAGATCTGCCGCGCTATGGTCGAGACGGGTAACCCCAACAGCGTGACCGACGCTGGTGTTGGCGCCCTGGCCGCTCGTGCCGCCGTCATCGGTGCCGGCATGAACGTGAAGATCAACGCCCAGAGCCTGACCGACCGTTCGGTAGCCGAGAAACTCATCGCCGAGGCCAACGAACTCGTTGCCAAGGCCAATGCCGAGGAGGCTGCCATCACCGCTATGGTAGAGGAGAAAATCAAGTAAAGATGACAAGAAGAGACTAAAACCATAAGAATATGACCAAAGAAGAATTCATTGCCGACATCCGTGGCGGTATACCCGAGGAACTGCCTGAGTTGCAGCCCTATGACACTGAGATCAACCATGCGCCCAAGCGTAAGGACATCCTCACCCCCGAGCAGAAGAAACTCGCTCTGAGGAACGCGCTGCGCTATTTCCCCAAGAGGCTCCACGCCGCGCTCGCCCCCGAATTTGCCGAGGAGTTGAAGCAGTACGGACGCATCTACATGTACCGCTATCGTCCTAAATATGAGATGTATGCCCGCCCCATCGACGAGTATCCCGCACGCTCGCGCCAGGCTGCGGCCATCATGCTGATGATTCAGAACAACCTGGATCCCCGGGTGGCTCAGCATCCCCACGAACTCATCATCTATGGTGGCAATGGCGCCATCTTTCAGAACTGGGCACAATACCGCCTGGTGATGAAGTACCTGAGCGAGATGACCGACGAGCAGACCCTGGTCATGTACTCGGGACACCCCCTGGGCTTGTTCCCCTCGCACAAAAACGCGCCCCGCGTGGTTGTGACCAACGGTATGGTAATCCCCAATTACAGCAAGCCCGATGACTGGGAGCGTGACAACGCCCTAGGCGTGAGCCAGTATGGCCAGATGACCGCCGGCTCCTATATGTATATCGGACCGCAAGGCATCGTGCATGGCACCACCATCACCGTGCTCAACGCAGCCCGCAAGCAACTGGTTAAGCGTGGCCAGAAGGGTGGCGACATCCATGGCATGCTGTTTGTCACCGCTGGTCTGGGTGGCATGTCGGGCGCTCAGCCCAAGGCCGGTAACATCGCTGGCGTGGTCAGCGTAACCGCCGAGATCAACCCGCTGGCCGCACAGAAGCGCTATGACCAAGGTTGGGTCGACGAACTGCACGACAATCTTGACGAGTTGATTCCCGCTATCCGCAAGGCTGTGGCCGACAAGAGGACCGTCTCGATGGCCTATGTGGGCAATGTCGTTGATCTGTGGGAACGCCTGGCCGACGAGGATATGCATGTAGACCTGGGTAGTGACCAGACGTCGCTGCACAACCCCTGGGCCGGTGGCTACTATCCTGTGGGCCTGACCCTCGAGGAGAGCAAGCGGATGATGGCCGAGGAGCCTGAGAAGTTCAAGGAGTGTGTGCGTGCATCGCTGCGCCGCCAGTGTGCCGCCATCAACAAGTTGGCCGACAAGGGCATGTACTTCTTTGACTATGGCAACGCCTTCCTGCTGGAGTCGAGCCGCGCTGGTGCCGACATCATGACGGCCGACGGCAAGTTCCGCTATCCGTCCTATGTTCAGGACATCATGGGCCCGATGTTCTTTGACTACGGCTTCGGTCCCTTCCGCTGGGTTTGCACCTCGGGCGATCCCAAGGACCTCGAGACCACCGACCGCCTGGCAGCCCAAGTGCTGGAGGAAATCCGCAAGGATGCTCCCGAAGACATTCAGGGCCAGATGGATGACAACATCCACTGGATCAAGGAAGCCGGCCGCAACCACCTCGTGGTGGGTTCACAGGCCCGCATCCTGTATGCCGACGCCGAAGGCCGCACCAAGATTGCCCTGGCATTTAACGACGCCATCCGCAACGGCCAACTCAGCGCACCCGTCGTGCTCGGTCGTGACCACCACGACGTGTCGGGCACCGACTCACCCTTCCGCGAGACCAGCAACATCTATGACGGCTCGCAGTTCTGCGCCGACATGGCCGTACAGAACGTTATCGGCGACTCCTTCCGCGGAGCCACTTGGGTCAGCATCCACAATGGTGGCGGTGTAGGCTGGGGCGAGGTCATCAATGGCGGCTTCGGCATGGCCATCGACGGCAGTGAGGACTCGGCGCGCCACATCCGCGAGATGCTCTTCTGGGACGTGAACAACGGTATCGCACGCCGCAGTTGGGCCCGCAACAAGGGGTCGATGGACGCCATCCGCCGCGAGATGGAACGCACGCCCGAGTTGACCGTGACAATGCCTAACCTCGTGGATGACGACGTCATCGACAATGCCGTGACCATCTTCTGATTCAGACACAACAGACATCAACCTAACAAAACCATACAGTAAACAGAAATGACACATCAAATCAGTGCCGAGCATCTGACGGTAGAGAAAATCGCCGAGATCATCGAAGGCCACCATACGCTCAAACTCAGTGCCGATGCCATCAAGCGCATCACCCACTGCCGTGAATACCTTGACAAGAAGATTGCCCAGAGCGACAAGCCCATCTATGGCGTGACCACAGGCTTTGGCTCGCTGTGCAAGATTTCGATCAGCAACGACCAGTTGTCACAACTGCAGATCAACCTGATGATGTCACACGCCTGTGGCGTGGGCGAACGTGTGCCCAACGACATCGTCAAAATCATGATCCTGCTCAAGGTGCAGTCCCTCAGTTATGGTTACTCGGGCGTGAAACTCGACACCGTGGAGCGGCTCATCGACCTGTTCAACAACGACGTCTATCCCGTTGTCTACAAGCAGGGCTCGGTAGGTGCCTCGGGCGACCTCGTGCCGCTGGCCCACCTGTGCCTGCCCATCGTGGGACTCGGAGAGGTTGAGTACAAGGGCGAGCGCATGAGCGGTGCCGACATCTGCAAGCAGATGGGTTGGGAGCCCATTAAGTTGGGTTCCAAAGAGGGTCTGGCTCTGCTCAACGGCACTCAGAACATGAGCGCCCATGCAGTGTGGGCCCTGATCAAGGCCAAGCGTCTGAGCCGTTGGGCCGACGTCATCGCCGCCATCTCGCTGGAGGCTTATGACGGCCGCATCGAGCCCTTTACCCACGCCGTACACGCCGTTCGCCCCCATCAGGGTCAAATCGACACAGCAGCCCGCATGCGCGAGTTGCTCGACGGCAGTGAACTCATCCGCCAACCCAAGGTCAACGTGCAGGATCCCTACTCATTCCGCTGCATCCCTCAGGTACACGGATCGGTCAAGGATACCATCCGCTATGTGGGCTCGGTCATCGACACCGAGATCAACTCGGCAACCGACAATCCCACCGTATGTCCCGACGAGGACCTCATCATCTCGGCCGGTAACTTCCATGGTGAGCCCATCGCCATGCCCATGGACTTCCTATGCATCGCTATGGCAGAGTTGAGCAACATCTCGGAGCGCCGCACCTACAAACTCGTGTCCGGCACCCGTGATCTGCCCAGTTTCCTCGTGGCTCATCCTGGCGTGAACAGCGGCTTTATGATTCCGCAGTATACCGCCGCCGCTATCGCCAGCCAAAGCAAGACGCTGTGTATGCCGTCGTCGGCCGACACCATCCCCACCTCGCAGGGTCAAGAAGACCACGTGAGCATGGGCGCTAATGCCGGTGTGAAGTTGTGCAAGGTTGTGGAGAACACCGAGCGCGTGCTGGCCATCGAACTCTTCAACGCCGCTCAGGCGCTGGAGTTCCGTCGCCCGCTCAAGTCCTCGGCCATCCTCGAGCACGTGATAGCCGACTACCGCAAGTGCGTCCCGTTCATCAACGAGGACCAGCCCATGTATCCCCACATCGCCAAGTCGGTAGAGTTCTTGCAGAACAACAAGATTGACTGATGAAAAGATTGATCAAGAATATCGCTTGTCTGGCAGGCATTGATTCCGACAGGAAACATTGCCTGCGAGGCAACGAGATGGCAACGCTCAACTGCATCGACAATGCCTGGCTGCTCGTCGATGGAGACCGCTTCGACTCGTGGGGCAAAATGGACTCCATGCCCATGCCCGCCGATGATTGGGAGGTGATCGATGCACAGGGTGGCACCGTGCTGCCCTCGTGGTGCGACAGTCACACCCACATCGTGTATGCCGGCAGCCGTGAGGGCGAGTTTGTGGACAAGATCCGCGGGCTCTCCTATGCCGAGATTGCACGCCGTGGAGGCGGCATTCTCAACTCGGCCGACCGCCTGCACCTCTTGAGTGAAGAGGAACTCTACGGCCAGGCTATGCGCCGCGTGAGCGAAATCATTGCCAAGGGTACCGGCGCCGTCGAGATCAAGAGCGGCTACGGTCTGAACACCGAGGACGAACTCAAGATGCTGCGCGTCATCCGCCGCATCAGCGAGACCTCGCCCATCAAGGTGGTGTCCACCTTCCTTGGCGCCCATGCCGTGGGTCGCGAATACACCGGCCGGCAGAGCGAGTATGTGGATATGCTCATCAGCGAGATGATTCCCGAAGTGGGCAAGCAAGGGCTGGCCGACTTTATCGACGTCTTCTGTGACGAGGGATTCTTCACTCCCGACGAGACATCGCGCATCCTTGAGGCTGGCGCCAAGTGGGGCATGAGGCCCAAAATCCACGTGCAAGAGTTGGCACCATCGGGCGGTGTCGAGGTCGGTGTCAAGCACCAGGCCGTTTCGGTCGACCACTTGGAGAGCATGATCGACGAGGACATCGAGATGCTCAAGGGCACCAACACCATTCCCACGGGGCTGCCCGGCACCTCCTTCTTCCTGAACATGCCGTTTGCTCCCGCACGCAAGATGATTGAGGCAGGATTGCCCGTAGCCACCGCCAGCGACTACAATCCCGGCTCAACACCCAGCGGTGACATGAAGTTTGTAGTATCATTAGCCTGCATCAAGATGCGACTATTGCCAGCCGAGGCCATCAACGCCGCTACCATCAACACGGCAGCCGCTATGGACCTGAGCAAGGACTATGGAAGCATCGCAGCAGGCAAGGTCGCCAACTTCTTCATCACCGAGCCAATACCCTCGATTGACTTTATCCCTTACTCCTACACCACCCCCATTATCGCGAGGACCTTCCTCCAGGGTCAGGAAGTCAAGTAAAAGCCAATCCCATACCCAACGCAAAGGCGGCACCAACATGAGGGATTGTTGGTGCCGCCTCTCTATATCCATATCCAGATAGTCCAGCCAGTCCAGCCAGTCCAGCCAGTCCAGTCCACCGGGGGATAAAAAAAACGAGAGGCGACGCCATCGCTGACATCACCTCTCTTAGGGGGCGGTTACCTACTCTCCCACTTTCGCAGTACCATCGGCGTGGTGAGGCTTAACTTCTCT